>Ga0156709_15_pt4 | contig 197312 bp, 181 predicted proteins | sample RifOxyD1_FD_112038 | JGI IMG/M metagenome (GOLD analysis project Ga0156709, IMG submission 112038) | Candidatus Magasanikbacteria bacterium RIFOXYD1_FULL_40_23
CTTGCACTATAATCATGATTACAGCTACTATGCTTACGATGCCGATACTAAAATTGTATAAAGCGGAAATTAATTCTGGAATCCAAGGTATGTAGTAGTAGGTCCCAAGTTCGTTGCTTGTAGAAACAACGTTGGAAAAATGTAGTCCAGGTATGTCTATTTCTAGTAGTGGTTTTTTGGCCTTTAAATCAAATTCCCAAAAAAGTATATTTTGCTGTCCGTAATTTGTTTCTTCACTGCCTTGGGCTTGGGCCAGGCTGGAGCGAAAGAAAAAAGAGAATACCAAAAGAAAAAAGACCAAGGCAGTTAGTTTTTTGGTTGTTTTATAGTTGTTCGGCATAGGGGATCGGTCAGTAAAATTTATAGTTAACTGCCTGGTGGGCTTATTATGTCATACCAAAATGTATTCCATATAGTATCCTTATCCCAAACCTGATTACTTGAGCAGCGCGCATTCCATCCGTCTTTGTGTTCCGGAGATACGATGGGTCTTATGCCAGATATCTTAGTGCAAAAATTGCACGGGGCAGGATTTGCGTAAGAATCCCTGCCTATTGCAGGGCAATTTCCTTTGCCACGCTGGTTCATTTCTTTCCAATCTTCTTTTAACCCCCCGGATTGAAATTGTAGTCCATTTCCAAGCGATACTCCAACATGTCCTTTTCCAACTAGTAATCCTACAGGTAGATTTTTTCTGTTTTCTTTTGTGATTGGTCTTCTAACCCAACCAATGCCTTCTAATAATTTTTCTAATTTGGTAGTATTGCCATGTTTTAGATTTGTACAACCTATGTAGTTTAAAAAATAGGACGAGCTCCAGGCGCAGTTACAAGGGCCAACGCAAATAGCCGCATCGTGTAGTTTTTGGGCTGCATATTGGGCGCCTTCTTTGGAGCATGGTGCAAATCGAGATGGATAAGCCCCAATAACACTTCCTATAACTCCGGTCCCACCGCCAACAGGTGTTGTGTCAGAGACCTCCGGTAAGTCAACTAAAGATTCATCGTCTAATTCTATGGGTTCCACAGTTTTCACCTTCAAAGCATTAAACTCTGTAGTAGCTGGATTGATATTATATAAAATAGCAAAAGATCCCCAAGCAATAAGTAATCCAATTAAAGCCTGTCCGATTTTTTTGGTAAGATGCGCTTTTACCCTCACCGCCTCTGGAAGCTATAATATGCACACCTTGCACTATAATCATGATTACAGCTACTATGCTTACAATACCAATGCCAAAGTTATATAGGGCAGAAATTAATTCTGGGATCCAGGGTATAAAGTAGTAGGTGCCAGTCTCGTTGGTGGTAGAAACAACGTTGGAAAAACGTAGCCCAGGTATATTTATTTCTAGTAATGGTTTTTTGACCTTTAAATCAAATTCCCACAAAAGTATATTTTGTTGTCCGTAGTTCGTTTCTTCACTGCCTTGGGCTTGGGTCGGGTTGGAGTGAGAGAGAAAAGAGAAGATAAGTACAAAAGCAAATAGTATGCCTATTTTTTTATGTAGTCTGTATTTTTTTGGCATATTTATTTAGCACAACCATGTTGCGTAGTGTTTATCAGAACGTAATCTTAAGGTTTAATAAAATTTTCTAACATTTCTTTTAGGTTTATGTCGGCCTTTGTATTTATTTGTTTGTTGTTTACAAAGATTGCCGGGAAAGATGTTAGGCCTAATTCTTTGGCCATTTGTGTGCCGGAAGAAATTGTTTGTTTTGTTAAATCATTGTTTGTGCACTGCCACCATTTTTCTGTGTCTAGGTTTAATCCTTGGGCTATATTTTTTAAACCCGACTCTTGCAAATTATTGGTGTTTTGACTGGCTATATCTATAAATTGCCAAAACTTTTTCTCGTCTTGTTGTGCTACACACCAGGCGGCTTGATGGCCAATAGCAAAATTTTTGGAAAGTATTTTTGGTTGAGGGGCATCTTTCCATATGAGGCGGATTTCTTGAGGGTGTTCTGTTACAATTTGTTTTATTATAGAATGGTTGGATAAACATTCCTTACAATTAAAGTCCATAAATTCGACTATGGTAACGGGTGCGCCCGGGTTGCCAAGTATTAATTCGGAATTTGATGTGGGAATAAAAATAGATTTCTCCGAGATAAGTAGCTCGGGGCTAGTTTTAACGGTAATTTTGCTTGTGCGTCTAATTTGTACAGCAAGAAAAATGCCGGTTAGCGCTATTAATACCAAAAGAAGTAAATGGGTTTTTTTATGCATATTTAGAGTTGTGATTCAAATACGCCAGTTTTATTTAAGTCTGTAAATATTACTTTGTTGTGGTTGGCATCATAAGAAATACTCTTTATGTTGTAGTCGCTATCCAGAGAAATAGGGGTTTTTAAACCAGTTTTTAAATCTATTTTGTATAAATCATCGTAGTTGTATTGGGCGATAGATCTAGACATGCCTGCTCCGGTTGGCAGATTTTTTGGAACTGCGCAGTAAGCTGTGTCGTCGTTGCCAAAGGTGCATTTGTCTGCCCAAGTATTAAGCTGTAGTAATTTACGATTGTTGCCGATGCTGTCGCCTTGAGAATCTACTATCCATAGCTCTGGTTTAAAATCACTGCGAGAGCTGTAAACACTATATAATAACTTCTTGCCAGTTGTAGACCATTGCGGCATGAAACCGGATCCATCTACGATTGCTGATTTAAAATTTTCTCCATTTAAACCAACAAATAAAACCTCTCGTCTTTCTCCGCCCTGAGGAGCGCCAGTTTGAGAAAAGGCAGCCACCTGTTGATTTGGTGACCAGTTTACAATTACTTTATCAGAATTATCTCCCATTGGTTCAATAAGTTTGGTTCCCGTACCATCGCTGTTTATTGTGACTAGCCAGCGGTTAGATGGATCTAGCCCCAAGCTTTTGGCAGCTATTTGATTGCCGTCGCTGGAGAAAGAAAAATCTTCCCAATGTTTTGGTAAAGTAACTTGTTTGTTGGTGTCAAAATTATAAACTATTTTTGAGTTGTCTGGATATTCTATGACCGCTTGATTTTTACCTTTTGCCCAAGTAACTTTTTCTGCACTATAAAATAATTGATCCGATAGTGGTTTGATTTCTCCACTAGGAGTTACTCTGTAGAACTTTCCATCATTGGCATTGTAGTAGCGAAAATCTCCACCAACACTTAGGGAGGCGTGGTTGGCAGTTTCAGATATTATTTGGGTGGTAGCTGCTGGTTTATAGTAAGAAGGAGACGATGGTTGGATAATGCCAGATACTGGGAGTAGTTCACCGCCTGGGCCTTGGGTAGTGCCGGTGGCTGAAGGTGGTTTGGTGCCAGATGTTGGCAGTTGTCCGCCAGGCAAAGTGCTTGTAGAAGGGGGAATTGTTGGCTCGCCAATTTGTCCGGTTTTAGTAAAAAAATAATAAAGAGCATAACCAATAAGACCAGCCACTGCAAGCAGGGCAACAACTAGCATTATTCTTTTGAAGAGATACATAGATTGGTTAATATTTTGTAAGTCAAAATGGTAGTCTTTGGCTAATTTATATTATATCACAAAAACAAGCTTATGATTAAGCCTTGTCTGGCTTTTGTAATTGTTTTGCCTGATTTTGTAAGTTCTTTTTCTGGTCTTGTTTAGCAACGAGCGGTTTGAGTATAGAAAGCTGCTTTTGCCAAGCGGTTTGTTGTTTTTGTAGTTTTTCTATCATCTGAATAATGTCATTAGTCATGGCGCCCTTGATTAGTGGGATTTTGCCGATATAGAATAATACAGCCAGAAAGGTAATATAGAGAGGGGATATTATAATAAGTATGATTGGTATAATAATTGTTTCTATGGTTTTAATAACTGCTTGCAAGCATGACTTGCTGTCTACAAAAGCTGCATCCATAATGGCAGTGATAAATTTGAAGGCTTTTAGCATTCCAATAAAGGTGCCAATGGTGGTTAGGGCTGCCTCTAAAAAAGCTATTCTTGCCTTGTAAGCTAAATGGTTTACTTGTTTTTTTAAGATTTCCAACATCTCTTCTATTAAAAAAGTAATCTTTGGTTGTAAGAAAGATAAAAACTTTTTTGCTTTTGTTTGTTTAAAATTGCCTATTTCTTTTTCTAGTTGGTTAGTTTCTTTATCTAATGCCTGCACTTGTTTTTGTATTTGAGCTATCATTATTTGTTTACGTTGTGCCATAAAAACAGCCGCTTCTTGCTGCTGGCCTTCGTCTAGCTGCGTTTGTCGCTCCTGTTCTTCGGCCTCTATATTTGGCCGCTCATCGTTTTGAGTTGGGTAAGAGAAATCGTTTTCGTTGTTCGCAACCGGATCATTAAAATTTTCTGGTTCATTATCATTTTTTGGTTGGTTATCATCTTCTGGTTCGCCATCAAAAAAGTTATCATTGGATGCTTGAGACATTCTTCGGGATGCACTTTCGGAAGCTCGGCTAGCTGCCAGACGATTTGCAACCCCGCTTTGCATCTGCATATCTTGAGGGATAGTGTTGTCATTGGCAGGGCGAGAAGAAATATTATTGTTGGCAACACTACCAAGCCCAGTGTTTAAGTTGGGCTGATTCGTCTCCTTTTTTAGTGGTAGTGCCATAGGGCATTAATTTATGGCCAATTTGTTTTGTTGTAATACAAGTTTGTGTGATGGTTTGGTTTTGTCTTGGACAATCATTCCACCAATAATTTTCTCTACTTCTTTGCGTATCTGTCGGCGTATTTCGCGGGCGTTATTCTTTTCTGGCAATTGCTCTACAAACCATTCAAATACTTTTTTATCTGTATTAATTTTTGTATTGTGAGCAGCTAGTTGTTTATTTAGTTCGTCTATCTCTAGAGCGGCGATTTTGGCTAAATCATTTTTGGCCAGAGTGTTGAATACACAAATTTGATCAAGCCTATTTATAATTTCGGGAGAGAAAAAATCTTTTAATTTGGTAATAATCTGCTTTTTATTTTCTGTATAGTTTATATTTTTATCAAAACCAATTTGTGATTTTTTGGTTTCTTCGGCGCCAAGAGAGGTGGTAAGAATAATTGTAGCATGTTTTAAGGATATGTTTCTGCCGGTAGAGTCGGTGATAGATCCGTTTTCCAAGATTTGTAGAAGTAGTTTGGTTACATCTTTGTGTGCTTTGTCTATTTCATCAAAAAGAATAATGCAATATGGATTCATTTTAACGCGGTCAGTAAATTGGTTTGTTTCTTTATAGCCAATATATCCGGCAGGGGAGCCGAGCAGTTTGGAAACGCCAAAGCTTTCGTTGAATTCACTCATGTTTAAATGGATAAGTGAATTTTGGTGAGGATAAATTACTCGTGCCAAAGATTTGGCCAATTCGGTTTTGCCAACTCCGCTTTCGCCGGCAAATAAAAACGAGGCCAGCGGACGGTTGGGGCTAGATAGCTCTAGTTGGGTTTGAGAAATTATGGCAGATACTTCTCGCAATACTTCGTCTTGTCCAATAATATATTTTTTTAATTCTAATTCTAGATCGGATAGGCTAGTTTTTTTATTAAATGATAGATTTTTTACTGGCGCATCAATCATTTTGGCTAGTTGTTCTACCACGTCTTTTTCTGTAACCAGGCCAACTTTTTTGTTTGTTTTTTTGGAAGAAGTTTTTTCTTCTAGGGCTTTGATTTCTCTATTTAATATTTTTTCTTTTTCTTTCAACTTTACCGCTTCGTTAAAATTGTCTGTTCCGGCAGCTTCTTCTTTGGCGAGCATTGTTTGCTGAAGTTCTTGTTGTAGGTGCCACAGCTTGGATTTGGCTGCAGTTGTGTTTATTGTTAATCGTTTGGCGGCAGCGGTTTCGTCTAGCAAGTCTATAGCTTTGTCTGGCAGGAGTTTATTGGTTATGTAGCGATCGGCAAGATTGGCTGCTTTGGTAATAGCTTTGTCGGAAATTTTTAAATTATGGTAATCTTCGTAGTTCTTTTTTATACCCATCATGATTTTGATTGTATCGGATACAGATGACTCTTTGATATGAATTGGTTGGAAGCGGCGTTCTAGAGCTGGGTCGCTTTCTATGTGTTTTTTAAATTCGGTAGGGGTAGTGGCGCCAATACAGCGAATCTGTCCGCGTGCTAGGGCGGGTTTTAAAATATTTCCTGCGTCCATATTTCCTTGGTTGGACCCAGCGCCCACAATATTGTGAAGTTCGTCTATAAATAAAATAATATCCGGGTTGTGCGTAGCTTCTTCTATTACTTGTCGCAATCGGCCCTCAAATTCTCCGCGATAAGCTGTGCCCGCAATAAGCAAGCCCATATCTATGGCGTAAATTTTTTTGTTAAGCAGTATATCTGGCACATCACCACTAGCTATTTTTTTGGCCAATCCTTCTACGATAGCAGTTTTGCCTACGCCCGGATCGCCAAGAAGTATAGGGTTGTTTTTAGTGCGGCGACACAGAATTTGCATCATGCGTTCTATTTCTTTGGAGCGACCAATTACTGGGTCAATACCAGAGACCACATCTTTGCTAGTAAGATCTACGCCAAAAAAGTCTAGGGCAGTTTCTTTTTTATTATTTTTTTTGTGAGTATGCATAAGCGGAGTATTCATTCCTTGGCCCATAGTATCTTCGGACAAACTTTCTTGGATATGATCCATGATTTCGGAGACCTTGGTTATTTGAGGGAATTCCGAAGCGTTTGTTAAAACTATTTCTAGCTGTTCTTCTAGTTCATCTTTCTTAATTTTTTTATTTTCCAACAATTGTTCCAGGCGATCGTCTTTGGTGTTGAGCAGTGCTGAAAGTAAATGTTCCGTGCCAAGATAATTATGGTTATGTTTCTGAGCAATAATCAGAGATTTTTCTAGGGCCGCTTTAGCTGCAATTGAAAAAGGGGATAGGCCAGCTCTGACTTTTGGCTCCGAGGCTGCTTTAATGCTTGCTAGAGCGCTTTCTATACTCTTGGTATCCAGTTGGTATCTGTTTAGAATTTCATTGGCCATAGAGCCTTTTTGTAAAGACAGCGCCAACAAAAAATGAGTCGGCTCTACCGAAGCATTTTTTAGGTCTGTGGCTAGGCTAATACTGTTTACAAGTACTTCGCGCAAATTGGTGGAAAAACGGTCTATTATGTTCATTTTAATTTGAAAATTTTTGACTAGATTTAGAGTGTAATATATACTAAAAACGCTGTTAAGTCAAAGTATTTTCACCCTGTTAAATAGTTTTAAATTCCTTGGATTGTGCACTATATTTATATCCTTCAGAGTTTGAAGGATAAGAAGTTTTACACTGGATATACCAAGAATTTAAAACTAAGATTTGAGCAGCATCAGAAGGGTAAGGCGAAATCAACAAAAGATAGAAGACCTCTGAAGTTAATTTACTATGAAGCCTGCTTAAACCAACAGGATGCAACAAATAGAGAAAAGTATTTAAAGTCTTATCATGGTAAAATGTTCTTAAGAAATCGGCTCAAATCTTATTTAATAGGGTAAACTTATGCTAGTCGCTAAAAACATATTCAAAGCCTACGATATTCGCGGACTCTCCGATACAGAATTATTTCCAGAATTAGCCTATAGTTTGGGTAGGGCATTTGTAGTGTTTTTGCGTAATCATAATTTAATTAAACCCGGTCAAGCTGTGGTGGTGGGCAAAGATATGCGTCTTACTAGCCCAGGGCTGCAGCAGGCGCTAATGAGAGGTGTAAAGGACGAAACTGTAGAGGTGGTAGACATTGGTCTTGTTTCTACCCCTTTGTTTAATTTTGCCTGCGCCAATTACCCGGAGCACGCCGGAGGGGTGATGGTGACTGCCAGTCACAACCCAGCTCAGTATAATGGTTTTAAAATGACTTTGGGTGATGGGTTGCCTGTGGGTGAAGCCTTTGGTATGGCCGAGATTAAAGAGTTAGTTGTAAATTCCAACTTTGATTATAAAGATTCTGAAGATTTGGTTTTTCCAAAAAAAGAAGTTTTGAGCGATTATTTAAATAAGATTTTTTCTATTGTTCCTCCAAGTTCCTTGCGCTCAATGAAATTGGTAATTGATGCAGGCAACGGCATGGCCAAAGTTACTTTCCCGGACATGCTAAAACATTTATCTACAAGTGTTGAATATTTATATCTTGAACCAGATGGTAATTTCCCAAATCATGAAGCCAATCCGTTAAAGACAGAAACTTTGGTTGATTTGCAAAAAAAGGTAATAGAAACAGGTGCAGATTTTGGGTTTGCGCTAGATGGTGATGCAGACAGAATTGGTCTGGTAGATGAAAAAGGCCAGGTGGTGGATGCTTCTTTTGTGGGAGCGTTAATCGGGGTAGAAGTTTTGCGAAATCATGCAAAAGCAAAAATGTTGTATGATGTGCGATCTAGTATGATAATTCCGGAGTTGTGGCAAGCCGCTGGCGCTACCACAGAAATGTGCAAAGTTGGTCATGCGAATATTAAAAAAATGTTAAAAGAAACTGGTGGTGCGTTTGCTAGCGAACTTTCATTGCATTTGTATTACAAAGATACATTTGATGTAGAAAGCACAGATTTGTCTTTGCTGTATGTTTTGCAAATGTTATCACGAGAAAATAAACCGCTTAGCGAAATAGTGGCGCCACTGCAAAAATATTTCCATTCTGGGGAGATAAATTTTGAGGTTGAAGATAAGGCCGAAACAATGAGAAGAGTGGAAGAAAAATATAAAAATGAAGCGTTAGAAATATCGCGTTTGGATGGTTTGTGGATGAAGTTTGATTGGGGTTGGGCCAGTGTGCGATTAAGTAATACCGAACCGGTGGTGCGTTTGAATTTGGAAACAAAAAGTAAAGAAGTAATGGAAGAGAAGGTAAAAGAGTTGAGTGAAGTAATAAAAGGTTAAGCCATTCCTCGTAATTTTTTAATTCGGTCTTCTATCGGTGGGTGAGTAGAGAATAGACTAGAGAATTTTTTGCCAGAAAATGGGTTGGCGAAAAATAAATGAGCTGTGGCCGAATTAGCATTGGCCATTGGTTGGTTTTGTGTCGCTATTTTTTCTAAAGCGCTTGCTAGTCCAGCTGGGTAGCGGGTAAGTAGAGAGCCAGACGCATCGGCCAAATATTCGCGTCTGCGAGAGATAGCCAGCTTAATTAGTTCAGCCACAATAGGAGACAAAATAGCCAACACAATACCGATAACCATAAATATAGCGCCAAGATTTCCACCTTCGCGATCGTTGCGGCGGGGGAGCCAGTGGCTGCGTAAAAATATATTGGCAAGAATAGAAATCGTACCTACTAGTACAGCTACAAGCATCATAAAACGAATATCGTAATTTTGCACATGAGACATTTCATGCGCCAACACACCTTCCAGCTCTTCGTTGGTTAGTTGCTGTATTGCGCCGGTAGTAACTGCAATAGAAGCCAGCTCTGGTTTGCGGCCAGTAGCGAAAGCGTTTATAGCAGGATCGTCTATTATATAAACTTTGGGCGTAGGTAAACCGCTAGTAATGCAAAGATTCTCTACCATTCTGTAAACATAAGCATTATCTTCTTTGACAATTGGTTTGGCGCCCGTAGACCACAGAGCGATTTTGTCGCCTTGGAAATAGGAAATAGCAGTCATGCCAAAAGAAAGTAAAATAGCAAAAAATACACCGTTGTAGTTGCCAGTGCCGACAGCCATATCAAAGACATAGCCCAAGCCAATAATGACAACGATAAAAATCATTATTAGGGCAATGGACTGTCTTTTGTTAGAGGTGATTTGAGAGTACATATTTTATATTTCCGTTTTAACACCATCTTTGGTAATTGATTTTATAAAGAAGGGGCGCTTATCCAAGGTATTTGGTATATGTGCCGCCTCTATTATATTTTTCCCTTCTGCATCTGACCAATAAAATTTTATGTAATCATTTCCTGGTTTACTTTCTTTAAATTTTAGGATGCCAAATTTATCAGAATGAAAAATAACATCACTTGGATTAAAATCTTTTATTTTTCTTGCTGTTCCTACTTCGAAAAAGTTATTAAGAGCTTCAAAGTCATTGCTTGGTTTTAAGTTGTCTTCTAGCTCAAGACGGACTTCTATTTTTTGTTCCTGTTCTTTTTTTGAGGGGTCATTACTTTCCGTTGTAGACAGAGAGATTATACAGGCTTGGTCGAGATTTTTGTTTAAGCTGATAATTAATTTTATTGGAGGACTGCCTTTGTTTATGTAGAGATAGTATGTAATTCCCTCGGCAATTTGTTGTGTTTCTTGGTGCGTTAAAATACCAGTAGCCACAGAGTACAATACAATTTTTTCTGGCGCCAAATCGTTTTCAATAGCCAGTTTAAATTTCGGCAACATACCACCCTCCTTTATGTTTTCTGCCAGAGGGATGCCGGTGTTATCTGCCTTATTAATTTTTTCTTCCATTTTTTTTAGCGCCATTGCTTCTTCGCTAGTATCTTCAATGTATTCCATTTTTCTGTATGGCCCCGTATCTAATTCTTCAGGTTCTTTATATGGAGGAATTGTGTTCAGCCCTAAAATATTAGTTTGTCCGTTGCTACTTTTATATTCTATGCTTAAGATATATAAATCGCCTTGATATATATAAGAAGCATCACCATTCTTTTTTTTGTCGGTAAGCAGGTGTCTTAGTATGCCTGTTTTGATAGAGTAGAGAATAATATCTTGAGGCTTTTTCCCTTCTAAAAATTGAGAAAATTTTGGGAATGGAGTTTTCTTAGCGCTATTTGTTTCGATATTATCTGGAAGAAGTAGGCCGTGTTTTCTTTCCGCATCAATTTGATTTTGCATGTACTCAATAGATCCAGGCTTTGCATTTATTGATTCTCTGCGTGGTCCTTTGCGTTCCATAAGCGAAATGAATGAATAAAATATTTGGTTTACCAAAATATTTTTGAGTGGATAAAATTATAGGAGATTTGGCTAAAATTTCACCTGTACGTTTTGTTTTTCACCTTCGGCAGCTTGGAAGAATTCATATTTTTTGAAGCCCAAAGAGTTGGCGATAAGATTGGTAGGGAAGGTTTCAACTTTAATATTGAAGTCGCGAGTATTGCCATTGTAGAATCGGCGAGAAGCTTGGATTTTGTTTTCGGTGTCGCTAATTTCATCTTGCAATTGCAAGAAGTTTTGGCTAGCTTTTAGGTCTGGATAATTTTCGGTTACAGCAAACAAACTCTTCAAAGTGCTAGAAAGCATGTTTTCGGCATTTTCACGTTGTTGTAGAGTGGCATTTTTGTTGTCGTGTACAGCCATAGCTGCAGTGCGAGCTTCAGTAAGTTTTACCAAAGTGCCTTGCTCGTGGGTCATATACCCCTTTACAGTTTCTACCAAGTTTGGAATTAGGTCGTAGCGGCGTTTAAGTTGTACGTCTATATCGCTAAAAGATTCGTCTACTCTGTTTCGGCCACGAACTAGGCCGTTGTATACAGCCATTAGCCATACAGCTACCAAGGCTAGACCGGCAAGAACTATATATAGTGCTGACATATGTATTTAATTATGAATTAAGTGCCACTATAAGGGCTAAAGCCATATATAGCCTTATTCACTCGGAGATTATAAAGCTTGTTTGATAATCTCGCTCGTTCATTTCGGCTATTGGCTTTTTTACTTGGATATCATATAATATTCGTATTGAAAATACAAGGTTTAGACCGGCTTATTTAATTTACAAATTTTTATGGTAACTCTGTTAATTTTTATCGCTGTACTGGCAGTTTTGGTAATTTCTCATGAGTGGGGTCATTTTATGGTGGCGCGAAAAAGCGGCATGAAAGTATACGAATTTGGCTTCGGATTTCCTCCGCGCCTGTTTGGTATCCAGCTAACAAAAGATGCAAATGGCAACAAAAAATGGAAATTCGCCTGGAGAGGCAAAGACGACGATCTAACACAGGGAACAGTCTATTCTTTTAACTTAATCCCACTGGGTGGTTTTGTGCGTATAAAAGGCGAAGATGGTCAAGAGTCAGGGCCAGATAGTTTTGCTGCTCAAAAAGATTGGAAAAAGGCCGCCACGCTATTAGCGGGCGTAGGCATGAATATAATTTTGGCTTTTGTATTATTATCTATTGGGTTTATGGCCGGTGCGCCACAAGCGGTAGATAATTTGCCACCAGGTACAAAAGTAGAAGATAGACGTTTGGAAATTATGGAAGTAATGGAAGGCAAGCCAGCGAGTGTTGGTGGTTTACAATCCGGAGATATTATTATGGCTCTAGACGCTTTGCAAGACCCGACTGTGCAAGCTATGCAAGAATATGTAGATGCTCATAAAGATCAAGATATAAAAGTAACAGTAAAACGAGGTGACCAAACATTAGAAAAAAATATTCATCCGTTTGTTTATCCAGACACCGGCAAGGGCGGATTGGGAGTAAGTTTGGTAGAGGTTGGTTTGGTGCGATATTCTTGGTATAAATCTATTTATTACGGTGGTATCATGACTGGTTTATACTTAAAAGAAATTTTATTTTCTTTTGGTTATTTAATCTCTGGGTTATTTGCCGGAGCTCCAGTAGGCGAATCTTTGTCTGGTCCGGTAGGCATTGCAGTTATGACCGGCAAAGTGGCCAGGCTTGGATTTAATTACTTGCTGAATTTTATCGCTTTGTTATCTTTAAATTTGGCCATCATAAATGTTTTGCCAATTCCAGCGTTAGATGGCGGCAGGTTTTTATTCTTACTTATTGGCAAGCTTAAAGGCAAAGCAGTAGAACAAAAATACGAACAGGTGGCGCATGGTATTGGTTTCTTGGTCCTCATTTCCCTAGTAGTTTTGATTACCATAAAAGATATTGGTACTTTCAAATGGATTTTTATAGATTTGTGGAATAAAATTGTTTAAGATTTAATGTATGCAAGAAAAACTAAAACAATTAAAAACTGAAGCTTTGCTGGCTTTAAAATCAATAAAAGACAAAGCTCAGTTAGAAGAGTTGGAAGTTAGATTTTTGGGTCGCAAAGGCGGAGAGCTTACCGAACTGCTCAAGGGCTTAAAAGATTTAAGTGATGATGCAAAAAGAGAAGTTGGGCAATTGGCCAATGAAGTAAAGACAAGTTTGGAAGAAGCGGTGTCTGCCAAGAAAAAAGAATTTTCTAAAATAGAAATGGCTGGGTTATTGGAAAAAGAAAGTTTAGATATTTCCCAACCAGCTTTGCCGCCAAAAAGTTTTGGTCATCTTCATCCAAACACTATTATCCAAAACGACTTGGAAGATTTTTTTACATCTATGGGTTTTATGGTGTTAGACGGTCCGGAGTTAGAAAGTGAATATTACAATTTTAGCGCTTTAAATATTCCACCCGACCATCCAGCCAGAGACATGCAAGATACTTTTTATATAAAAAATCATACCGATTGGGTAATGAGGACCCATACTTCACCGGTGCAGGTGCGAGCTATGCAAAAGTATGGCGCGCCACTACGCATGATTGTGCCGGGTAAATGTTTCCGCAACGAAGCCACTGATGTTCGTCACGAACATACTTTTTATCAATTAGAAGGTGTGGTAATAGACAAAGACATAAGCTTTGCTCACATGAAGGGTGTGCTAGAGTCTGTGGCTAAGCATCTGTATGGGCCAGATACCAAAATTAATATGCGCCCGAAATTTTATCCGTTTGTGGAGCCGGGGGTAAATTTGGAAGTAACTTGTTTTGTTTGCCAAGGCAAAGGTTGTCGGTTGTGCAAACAAAGTGGTTGGTTAGAAATTGGTGGAGCTGGCATGATCCACCCGAATGTTTTGCGTGAAAGTGGTATTGATACAAAAGTAAATCAAGGTTTTGCTTTTGGTTTTGGTCTTACTAGATTAGTGATGCTTAAGTACGGCATAGAGGATGTCCGTTTACTAGAAAGTGGGAATATGAAATTCCTTGAACAATTCTAATATGGTAAGAGAAATAATGAATCATTTAGAGTCTATAGCAAAAGCACAAGAAGAGGTGCCAGAGTTAGGCAGTGACTCTTTGGAGCATGAAATACATGGAGAGGTAATGGATTTAGAAACTATATTGCATAACTTCAGAAGAAGTGAGGTGGTAGAATTTTTAAGACAAGAAAATCAGGATAAGTTTGGTGTAGTATGGAAGCGTTTAGAAAATATTATATATCGAGTTCAGAGGTTATTGCCGGATATTGACGCTATGGTTGGTCCTTTTTATGAGGCGGAGCAATTTGATACAGAGGTAGATAGAAATGTGCTGCCAGTTAAATACAATGATATTACATGGGACGATGTTAAGATCGTTGGAGATTTAAGGTGTTTAAAAGTAATTCTAAAAGATTTAGTTGGTACATTTCAAAAAGATGGTGTGTGGCATGAAGTGAATTTTAATAGCATAGGTAGTAAATTTGAATTAATTTATGATTTTTTTCAGCCTCATATTACCGAACATGCTATAAAAGAAGGATTGTTAACAACGCAACAATGGCGTGAATTGAGCGATCGGGAGTACGTGCAGGTAGAAAAAATTGATATTAACCAAAGGATTGCCAATGCAGAGCATTTTCTAATAGACTGGTGTGTGCAAGGGTTAGAAACAAGAATTCCCTCTATAGAGGAAAAGTTAGGTATGGCATTACCCTCAAATTTTGATCGATAATTTATAACCAATTGTCTTGTTTTATGCTTATCTCGTATAACTGGTTAAAAAAATACGTAAATCTTTCTGATTCTATTACAGCCGAAGAAGTTGCGGCTAAACTGAAAGCCAGTACGGTAGAAGTAGAGAATATAGAAGTTCAAGGAAAAAACTTGGAAAATATTGTCGTGGGTAAAATTTTATCTGAAAGTAAGCATCCAAATGCCGACAAATTAAGGTTGTGTAAAGTAGATGTAGGCAATGAGCAGTTACAAATTGTTTGTGGTGGTAGTAACGTAAAATCTGGAATGCTTGTGGTGCTAGCCAAAGTGGGAGCCAAAGTAAAATGGCACGGAGAAGGGGAATTAATAGAATTAAAACCAACCAAAATTCGTGATGTGGAATCTTCCGGCATGATATGTGCTTCCACCGAAATTGGTCTGGCAGAAATGTTCCCACTCAAAGATGAAAAAGAGATTGTAGATCTTAGCCATTTAAAAGTTAAACCGGGAACAGCACTGTCTGTAGCTTTGGGGTTAAATGACGCTATTTTAGAAATAGATAATAAATCACTTAGCAACCGCCCAGATTTGTGGGGTCATTATGGTATTGCCAGAGAAGTGGCGGTGCTTTTTAACAAAACTTTTAAAGAATATAAAGTAGGTAAGATAAAGCCAGGCAAAGAAATAAATATTAAAGTAGAAGTACAAAATATCAAGCTGTGTCCACGTTATATGGCTGTAGCCATGTCTGGAATTAAAGTAGGGCCAAGTCCAGAATGGTTGAAAAAAAGTTTGTTAGCTATGGGCCATAGGTCTATAAATAATATTGTAGATATTACCAACTATGTAATGATGGATTTGGGTCAGCCGTTGCATGCCTTTGACGCAACCAAAATTACAAATGGTAAAATAGTGGTCCGTACTGCCAAAGATGGCGAAGAGTTCGTAACTTTAGACAAAGAAAAAAGAAAACTAAGTTCGTCTATGTTAGTTATCGCCGATGAAGCCAAAGCCCTGGCTGTCGCTGGGGTAATGGGTGGGCTCGACAGTGGTATAAACGACCAAACCACGTCTATTATTTTTGAATCTGCCAATTTTGACGCTTCTTCTATACGCAGTACCTCTACCAAGCTTGGTCTTCGCAGTGATTCTTCAGCTCGTTTTGAAAAAAGTCTTGATCCAAATTTAACAGCTATAGCTTTGCAAAAAGCAGTAGAATTAGTTTTGGCAGATTGTGTTGGAGCTAAAGTGGCTAGCAAAGTAGTAGATGAATCCAAATTTAGTTTGAAGCAGGGCCCGATTGCTTTAAGTACGGAATTTTTGGAGAAAAAAATTGGAGTTAAATTACCGAAAAAAGAAGTAGTAAGAATTTTGGAGCAACTTGGTTTTGAAGTAAAAAGTAAAGGCGAAGAATTTTCTGTGAAGATTCCTAGTTGGCGCGCCACCAAGGATATTTCTATTCCCGAAGATTTAGTAGAAGAAATTGTTCGTATCTATGGATACGACAAGGTGTCGGCAACTATGCCAACTTTTTCTATTGTTCCTCCAACAGAACACCGATTAAGAAAATTAGAACGAACTGTAAAAAATATTTTGGCAAACTCTTTGGCATATACAGAAGTTTATAATTATTCTTTTGTTAGCGGCGGCCAAATAGAAAAAATGGGGGACAGTCTGTCTAAATATATAGAGTTGGATAATCCTTTATCAAAAGAAAAGCCTTATTTGCGCCGAAACTTGCTTCTAAATTTGCTAGAGAATATAAAAAATAATATAGAAAATTATCCGGAGGTAAAGATTTTTGAGGTTGGCAAAGTTTTTTCTACCAAAGAAAATGGTTCTCGCGCCGACAGTAATGGTGATAGTCTGTTGCCAAGGCAAGATAGTTGGGTAGCTGTAGCGTATGCTAACAAAAAAGACAGCACACCATTTTGGCAGGCAAAGCAGGCGCTAGAAAGTATATTTTCCGGACTTAATGCAGATTTTCGTGTAGTGCCACACGACAAAGTTCAACCGTGGGAGCACCCGTCTCGTTTAGCTTTGGTTCATAGTGGCGACCAAACATTGGGTGTGTTGTGCGAGATTTCGCCAGATGTATCGGAAGCTATGGGTATAGAACAGCGCGTGGGTGTGTTGCAATTAAATTTATCTTTATTAGAAGAGGTTTTGTCTAAACAAGTTGGTAAATCAAATTATAAACCATCTTCAGCTTATCCTGATGTAGTTCGTGATTTAGCTGTGCTTGTAAAAAAGAATATTTCACACAAGGATATTTTATCCGCATTAACAGGCTCCGATCCGTTACTCAAATCAGTAAGCCTGTTTGATGTATATGAGGGAAAAAATATAGGCGCAGAATATAAAAGTATGGCTTACCGTTTTGTTTATCAACACAACGAACGTACTCTGGTAACCGAAGAAGTAGACAAAGCTCATGCAGCTGTAATAAAAATTTTAAAAGAAAAGTTTGGCGCAGAGATAAGATAATTTTGAAGGATAATTAAAAGTGTGGTATACTATCTTTAGTATTATTTTTAATTAATGACCGCCGTCGCTAAAGCTAAGGCGGTCGAAGGAGGGAATATGTTTGAAAACTCAAAAGATATTTTATATCTTGTAATCGCGTTCTGCGTTTTGTGGATCACGGTGTTTCTTTGTTGGATGTTTTATTACGTCACCAGAATATTAAAAAATGCCAACGAAATTGCTGAAGAATTCCGAGCTCGCTTGCAGGTTTTAACAGAAACTATAAATTATTTACGTGGCAAGGTAGAAAGCATTCACGGTTTGCTTAGTATGGCTAGTGGCGGAATGGCCGGCGTCGTAAAAAACATGGTAAGCAAAAAAGCAAACGAATGGATAAATAAAGGCTCTGGTAAATTTAACTCTGCTGCCAAAGAGGCGGTAGATAAAGCAGTTCAAGCTACTGCCAAGAAAATGAAAAAAACTGCTAGGAAACTCTAGTCAAATTTAAACAAAAAGCACTCAAACAATGGGTGTTTTTTGGTTTAACGAAACCATGCCGGACAACGTCCCTTGAAGCCCGGCGCTAGCGTTGATTTAGTTCTTTTCTTAGGGTAAGATAGGGCAAAGATAAAGTTTAAAAATTATGTCCGATTTTGTTCATCTCCACGTGCACAGCCATTATTCGCTATTGGATGCTTTGCCAAAAATAGATGAGTTGGTAAAACATGCCAAGAAGTCAGGGTATAAATCCTTGGCACTTACCGATCATGGCAACATGTATGGCGCAATTGAATTTTATGAGGCCTGCCAAAAAGAAGGTATTAAACCTATTATTGGCATGGAAGCTTATCTGTCCCCAGGCAGTCATCTGGAAAAAAATAGGGATGAAAAAAATTATCACCTTGTTCTTTTGGCTTTAAATGATACCGGTTACAAAAATTTAATGAAATTAACTTCTTTCGCTAATCTGGAAGGATTAAGCGATAAACCACGGCTGGATAAAGAGTTGTTAAAAAAATATCACCAAGGTTTGGTGGCGTTGTCTTCTTGTATGGAAGGTGAAATTCCTTGGATTTTGCGCAAAGAAGACAATTATGAAAAAGCCAAAAAAGTAGCTTTGGAATACCAAGATATTTTTGGGGAAGAAAATTTTTATTTGGAATTAATGGATTTGCCGGCGCTAGAAGGTCAGATGGATTTAAACACAAGGCTTATTGAATTATCCAAAGATACCGGTATACCATTGGTAGTTACGCGTGATGTGCATTATTTGGAGCCAGACGATGCCGAAGCTCAAGATATACTTACATGTATTCGAGATGGACGAACGCTCGACGAAGACAATCGTATTAGTATGAGCGGAGTGGATTATTCTTTTGTGGCGCCCAAAGAAATTATAAATCGTTTTAAACATGTTCCGGAAGCAGTAAGTAATACTGTAAAAATTGCGGAGCGGGTAAACTTAACCATAGAACTAAACAAATGGCATTTTCCTGCTTTGGATATTCCAGATGGCAAGACCGCCGACGATTATTTACGTGAGCAGGTGTATGAAAAATTACCGCAGCGCATAGAAATGACAGAGGAAGTAAAAAAACGCGCAGATTATGAATTGGGTATTATTGCGACCAAAGGTTATTCGCCATATTTTTTATGCGTGGCCGACTATATTGGTTATGCCAGAGACAATCGTATTATGGTGACCACCCGTGGTTCGGCAGCCGGTTCGGTAGTGTCGTTTGCTATGGGGATTGTGATGGATAATCCGCTTTATTTTAAATTACCATTTGAAAGATTTTTGAATCCTTTTCGCCCTAGTCCGCCAGATATCGACGGTGACTTTGCCGATGACAAACGCGATGAGATGATTGCCTATGTAACCAAAAAATATGGGGCCGACAAGGTGGCTCAAATTATTACTTTTGGTACGATGGCGGCGCGCGGAGCTGTGCGAGATGTGGGTCGCGCCCTGGGTTATTCTTATTCTTTTTGTGATCAGGTATCCAAACTTATTCCATTTGGCGCGCAAGGGTTTCAGATGACGCTGCTAAAAGCGCTAGACTTGGAGCCGGAGTTAAAAAAATTATATCAAAAAAATGCAGAAGTAAAACGATTAATTGATTTGGCGCAAAAAGTAGAAGGTTGTGCTCGTCATACTTCTATTCATGCGGCCGGTGTTGTTATTTCTCCAACACCGCTTACAGATTTTACACCGGTGCAGCTGGAAACCGGGGGAGACAAAGTAGTAACTCAATACGAAATGCATTCAGTAGAGGCTGCCGGAGTTTTGAAAATGGATTTTTTGGGTATTCGTAACTTATCTATTTTAGGAAATGCCATTGAAATTATCGAAAAAACTACAGGTCAAAAAATAAATGTATATAATTTATATCCTTGGAACGATGCAAAGACATATGAGATGTTGGCGCGCGGAGAAACCGTAGGTGTGTTTCAACTTTCTAGTTCTGGTATGACCAGGTACCTCAAAGAGCTTAAGCCAGCTTCTATTTTTGATATCATGGCGATGGTGGCCTTATTTCGTCCTGGCCCTATGGACTCTATTCCAGACTATATTCAAAGAAAAAATAATCCAGATTTAATCCAGTACGAAGACCAAAGAATGAAAGAATACCTCGATCAGTCACTGGGGCTTATTGTTTACCAAGACGATGTTTTGCTTACTGCTATAAATTTGGCCGGTTATAACTGGGAAGAAGCAGATAAATTCCGTAAAGCCATGGGTAAGAAAATTCCCGAAGAAATGGCAAAGCAAAAAGAAAAGTTTTATAAAGGAGCCAAGGAATTTGGCAAAGTTCCATCCGAAAAAATCGATAGGCTTTGGGAGAGAATTGAACCGTTTGCAGCGTATGGTTTTAATAAAGCCCATGCAGCCAGTTATGCGGTAGTGGCTTATCAAACTGCTTATCTAAAAGCCAACTTTCCGGTGCAGTATATGACCGCCGTTCTAATTGCAGAAAGTGGCGATATAGATAAAGTGCCGGAAATTATCCATGAATGTGAAAGAATGGGTGTAAAAGTTTTACCCCCAGATATAAATGAGAGCTTTAAAAACTTTGCCATGATTCCGGCCAAGGATGGCGAACCAGCCTACATCCGTTTTGGTTTAAACGGCATTAAAAATTTGGGAGAAAATATTGCTGAAGCTATTTATCGTGAGCGTAAAGAAAATGGCAGGTTCAAAGATCTCCAGAGCTTTTTAACTAGAGTAAGTCATAAAGATTTAAATAAGAAATCTTTAGAAAGCTTAATCAAGTGCGGCGCTTTAGATGGTTTTGATTACGATCGTGGATTTTTGTTTGGTAATATAGAAAATATTTTATCTTTTGTTAAGCAGATTCGTGAGCATAGCTCGGTTAGTCAGCATTCTTTGTTTTCGGGCACCAGCATAGATATGTCTTCCAAATTAAAATTAGAAGAAAAACCAAACGCTACCGAAGCCGAAAAACTTTCTTGGGAAAAAGAGTTGCTTGGATTTTATATTACCTCCCATCCATTTAATGCCTATCAAAAAATAATGAGTAGTGTGCTTATTCCTTTAAAAGATTTGTCTGGCCAACCTCGTAATACTTGGGTGGTGGTGGGTGGTATGTTGGATTCTACCAAGAAAAAAATTACTCGTAGCGGCAAAGCTATGATGTTTGCCAAACTACTCGACACCACCAGCAGTTTGGAACTGTTGGTGTTTCCAAAAACTTATGAAACCACCAAGGATATTTGGGTAGAGGGAAGGCCGGTTTGTGTGATTGGAAGAACTTCGGAAGAAGAAGGCGACGACAAATTATTTGTAGAAAAAGCTTATGTGCTTACTCCGGAAAATGCGGCCTTGCTTACCAAGCAAATGTCTTTTGGTAAAAGCCATGGTACCAAACCAATGCTCGATGCGCCAGATAAAGAATTCAAAGAAGTATTTGAAATTACGGTTAGTGCCGATCAAATAAAATCCAAAAGTGATATTATAAAAAGTATATTCGATAAGTTTCCTGGAGAAAAACAGGCCATTATTAAGGTCGGATCAAAAATTATAAAAACTTCTTATAATGTAGACGGTTGTGAAGAGTTAAAAAAAGAACTCGAAGAAGCTCTTGTTTAAGAGTAGGTTATTTAGCTAGCTTCCAATTTGGATCGGCTTTTATTTTTTTCCAAGAAGTAAAATCTTTTTGTTTTGCGTGATGGTATCCGGCCACGGCAATCATAGCCCCATTATCCATAGAGTATTTTAGTTCTGGGAGTTGGAAGCGGGTGTTAGGGAAGTTGGCAGTAATTTCTGATTGTAGAGTTTCGCGCAGTTTTTTGTTGGCGCTTACTCCGCCGCATAGAATAATTGTTTTTGGTTTGTATTCTGCTGCAGCAGTCATAGTTTTGGCTACCAGCACATCTATAATCGCTTGCTCAAAACTGGCGCAGAAATCATTTATATTCAAAGATTCTTTATTGTCACGCAGCCAATAAAGAGCGGAAGTTTTTAGGCCGGAAAAACTAAAATTATAATCTTTGCTGTTAAGCATCGGTCTAGGGAATTTTATTGCTTCGGTGTTGCCAGTTAGTGCAAGTTTAGAAATTTGCGGTCCGCCAGGGTAGGGTAGTCCGATTAATTTTGCACCTTTATCAAAACATTCTCCGGCCGCATCGTCTATGGTAGCGCCAAGCAGTTTGTATTTGCCGTGATCTTTCATAATAATAAGTTCGGTGTGTCCGCCGCTTACCACCAAACATAGAGCTGGAAATTGTAAATCCGTTTTGTCATTCTGAGGCGCAGACGAAGAATCCCTTTTGTCCGACCGAGAGGGATCCTTCACTCTGTTCAGGATGACAGTGTCGTAGTTTTTTATTTGGGTAGAATAAATATGTCCTTCTATATGGTTTGTAGAAACCAAAGGCAGGTCTGTTATATAAGACAGTGTGCGGGCAGCTTCTACACCTACCAATAATCCAGTGATAAGTCCTGGTCCAGAAGTAACAGCTACAGCGTCTGGTTTTGGTTGATTTTCTAACACCGCTTCTATAAGCGGTACAATTTTTTCGGCATGCATACGGCCGGCAATTTCTGGAACTACGCCGCCATATTTTTTGTGTACATCAATTTGAGAAGCGGTTTTTTCGGACAAAATAAAACAGCCTTTATCGGAGCAGTCTAGCAAGGCTACGGAAGTGTCATCACAAGATGATTCAATACCGAGTATTCGCATATTTATAACCAAGTTTGTCTAGGATATGTGCAAGTTGAATTTTTAATTCAGAGTGTCCCTTACCACCTTTTAGGTATTTTTCTCTTTGTCGAGCATCGTCTTCGTGTAAATATCCTTCGTAATAAATTAGACGTATAGGCCTTCTATGTTTAGTTGCTAAAACAAACCCAGATTTATGTTTAAGTATTCTCTTTTTTAAATCGGAAGTAAACCCAATATAAAGTTTACCATCTTTTTGGCAATACAAAATATATACGTAGTACATACCTTTATCCTGGTGTCGCGCGTTAGTGGCACGCTTAGCGTGCCTATAACGACGCTAAGCGTCGTGTCAAGGGAGAGATTTGAACTCTCGACCTCAGCGTTATGAATGCTGCGCTCTTACCAACTGAGCTACCCTGACTTTTCTGGTGTAAATAATACTAAAATTACGCTTAAAAGTCAACCCTGTTGCCATCTTATAAATTTATTAGGCCGGCATGTTTTATTCATGACGGCCATTGCTATTTTACTCATTTCCATTTTTATCCGTATCAAATATTTTGTTTCGCCATCTAGAAAGAGTGGTGGGCAGTTTTGTCCCCATCATTACCGACGTAAAGGAGATGCAAAACGACACTAGAAAATCAGATTCCCACACTCCCTTTGGTTTACCTAGCATCGGCCAGATTCCTAGTATTTCTATTGGGTAAAATATCACAAGCGTTAGCAGCTGCTTTCTTATCAGTTCCCACCAATCAAAATTTGGCGTGTCAAAGTGCTTGCCCCATCTTTCGGCCAGGATAGCCAGAGGAGCTATTACCATGCCAGTAATATAGGCACAGTTGAACGGAAGTTTGGGGATAGATGACCAGTGTATACTGATCATGATTGTGTAGTAAACAGCCAGCGCCATCAAAAGAATGATCGTTCTTACGAGTTTGTTTTGCATTATTTTTCTCGACTTGCTTGTCCAAATGTATCGTACCCCTATATAATACATAATGTCCAGAATATTATTACCGTTGCCCGATAATAATTAGCTGGATGAAGTATCGCAGAGGAGTAAGATAATGCGCGTTCTTTTTATCATCGCAGTAGCGATAGCCTCTCTTTGGTTGGGTGGCTGTGGAACAGGTAAGGCATATGTAAATTTGCGTAAGCCAATTTATTTGGTAACGGAGGATAGTTTTTTCACGGGCTGTGAAAAAGACCCTGCTGGTTCGGGTGCGTGTCGGGAGTCTCGTAGCCAGATAGTAAGGGATGGTGTAATGTTGTGGCTTAATCACTTCGAAAAGGATGTTCGTCCTTTTGTGGGGATTGTGTCCAATAGAGACCTTGTACCATTTGGTACAACCAACCAGCCTATCCATATCATGGTGATGCCAGGTGGTTGTGATGAGGTATCAAAGAAGAAGACCATTTTGGCTTGTTATTTTGGCGGAGATTGGTTTTCAGAACCGCATATAAATTTTACCAATACTGCTCCAGACCATATTGCTGCCAATGTGGTGGCTCACGAGTTTGGGCATGCGCTATTGGGTTCGGAGCACTATGACAATGAAGATGGCACTTTGTCTATTATGTCGGAGGCCGTGCCAATTGGCGGCGTCGTGGTTTCTACCGACATAGACCGTCTTTGCTGGATTCACAAGGAATGCCCAAAACGCAAGCCTGTGCCTAAGAGTGGTAAAGGTACGAAATGACAGAAATGGAGAATCCCCAAAAATTGTTAGTTGGATTAGTCCTAGGTATATGTAAATACCAGGACTTTTGTTTTTCGGGTAATTCATTGACTTTTTTCTCTAAATATAGTAGAATATTTTCACAATTAATGGTCTCATCGTCTAATGGTTAGGACATTGCCCTTTCAAGGCGAAAATACGGGTTCAATTCCCGTTGGGACTACAAATAAAAACAGGCACTTTGGTGTCTGTTTTTATTTGTTATGGGCATCAACGGGAATTGAAGGGAAAGGGTGAAAACGGGAGTTTTCACTTTGCCGAGGAAAGTTCATGAAAACCCGAAGGTTTTTATGAGAGCCCGCTTGCGGGCGATCAATGCCCTAGTTGGGACTACTTAACAAAACACCATCACTAATATGATGGTGTTTTCGTGTAAGGTTACAGGCGTAATTGAGTTTGCCACTTCACTTTTTTCTTTTTTAAGACTATTTTAGATTTTTGTTCGTTTCTTCTCTTTGTTGACAGGCAAATAACGGTTTGATTCCGGCTGGACTCTGGTCATAAAAATAAGTATATTACTTGCAGATACTTTGTGATTAAGATAGTATAAAGTCCAAAGTATCAAATTTAAGATTAAATGGTATGGGTGAAATTTATACACAAACATTAAAATATTTCTACATTGCGATTATTAGATTTTTGCCGCTTTTGAAAACGCTCGAAGTATCTGTGTTAGAGAAAAATGATAAAGCAGAAGTATCAGATCTTATTGAAATGTATTCAGACATAGAAGTACAGATCGACAAACTTGGTTTGAGTTTTCGTGAACCAAATAAGCGACACCTTGGGGAGCCAGTTGAAGTAAAAAACTGGTTGGATGAAGGTGTAATAGAAAATTTAAGCAGACTATCTATTCGTCTTTTAATTTCATGGAAAGAAGAGTTAAAAAATTTGCAAGAAAAAAAATATCTTACTGATGGAAACAAAGAAAGAATTAGTTATTTGGAAGACCGTATCTGGCCACTTGAGGCTTTATCCAAAGACCCTAATTACGTTATTGGTAAGTATGCTGATAAAGGACCCTTGGAATTTCCCGGTGAAAATAAGGTAAAAAAATCTAGTCCAGAAGTCATAGTTGAAGATGGAAAAGGGATTATTTTTTCCAAGGACCTAACATCTAAAATATCTGCCGATTTAGGAGGGCTGTGTAATGAGTTTAATTTTAATTATCAAAATAAAAAACCAAATGCAGGATTGCTTCTATTAAGGCGAATTTTACCCTTGGCCATTGTGCGTAAATTTCAAGCTCTGAATAGAGAGCTTGAAATTAAAAAGCCAGATGGTGATTTTTTAGACACAAAAGGTTTACTCGGACAAGTTGAAAAGTTACTTAGCAACAAGCGAATTTATAAAGAAATTGAGGGGTATAAGTTATTGATTGATAGTTCTCAGCATTCTTACTCTCTAAATGTGGACGATTCGGATGTAGAGGGTGCCGCTATCAAGATTAGAGTTCTGTTGGATGATTTATTTTACAACCATAAGTGATTGTTATGCTAAACGCTGATCAAGTTAAAAAGGACTATCAAAATTTAAAGCCATTTTATGAAAAATTTCAGACGGAAGTCTGTGGTTTTCTTTTAACTGTTAAAGAAAAACACGCTGCTTCAGTTGACGTATCTTCCATTTTGGAAAGGCAGGATGGGATAAAGAAGCTTGAATCAATTGAGGATAATATACGAGAAAAGCCAGAAAAATATCAGGATTTAAATGAATTGTCCCAAATTAATGATGTGGCGGGCGTTCGCATTACCTGCCATTGTCAAAGTGATCGCGAGGTTCTTTTTAATATATTGGGTGGTGAGATTTTGCAGCAGCAGGAATATATTGATGTGGATGGTCAGGAGAAGGACGGCATTTATCGAGCCTATCACTATAATTTTAGTAAGATTTTTGATACTCCTATAGGCAGAAAAAAGCTTTCGTGTGAAGTGCAGCTCAGGACCGTGTTGGGCGATGCTTGGGCAAAGCAAGATACAAAGTATGTATATAAAAAGATTAGTGAAGGTGAGCCGCATGTTCTGTCTAAGGCAATTTCTGATATTTTAAACAGCTGTGAGGCATTGTGGGATTTGGTAAAGGAAAAAACTAGAACAGATTCTGGTGATTCTAAAAGACCGCAAGCTGAAATTATTAAATTGAGTGAAAAAATTAAGATGGTTGGAGATCAGATAAAAATAAAAGAAAAAGATAGTAATTTAACGGAATGGCTTAAACATCATCAGTTAGTAGCTAAAAAGGGTTTAACCGACGCTGAGGTTATTACTTTTATGGAGGTAGAAATACTATTGCCGTTAAGTGAGCTAAACTTGGCTAAAACAAAGCTCAATGATGTGGCTAGAGAAGCACCTATACGTACTTTTGGTTGGCCGATAGCGCTCTATTTGGAAAGGGATGAGTACAGACCGAAGGTTTTAAAGGACGGTATTGTGGCTGAAATAAAAACAAATGATCGTGATCTTAACGGGAAACATAGGGCATGGACTTATGACTACTGGACAATACGTACAGATGGATCCTTTTATCTAGCTAAAAGCCTTTTTGAAAATACAAGGAAACCAACACACATATTTTTTGATACGCGAATTATTCGTACTACAGAAGTATTAATGTATGCTTTAAATCTTTATTCTGCTCTTGGTGTTCCGGAAGATCAGAGGCTTACCGTAAAAATACGGTATAGTGGTATCAATGGTAAAAAATTAGGTGCCGCTGGTAACAGGCTGATTCATGATTATCGTATTTGTCATGAAAATGATATTGAAATGGAGATAACAGCAAGTATGAAAGAACTAAGTGAAGAAATGAGTGTTTGCGTTGGAAAGCTAACAGCACCACTATTTGAGCTCTTTGATTTTTTTGCCGTTAGTCAAGAAGTTTTATATGGGATAGTTAATAATTACCGAAAGGGGATTATTACCTAGGTTATTCAGCGGAGGTTAAAAAAGTTTGCCAAGTGTCTTGATCAACACTACTTAACAAAAAACACCTTCACTAAAATGATGGTGTTTTTGTTATTAATGAATTAAATTTCTAACGTCCTAATTTTGGCGCTGACATTTTGACCTTATACTTCATACCCATAAAGTTGCCTGTAAAATGCTGTTTTCCAAACAGCGTTACATATTGTTGAGGGATATTATTGTCTTTTGTCCATTGCTTTAAATCCTCAGTTGTTTTTTTCATGGCAGCTGCTCTGTCGGTAGGGGTCATGTCTTTCAAGTCGACTAAACTTGTTTGTATCTCCTTGGTTTTACTGGTAATTAGATCTGCCTGGGCTTGGGTCAATTTTCCGTTTTTGACCGCTTCAGCCAAGATGTCGGCCGTTCTTTTTTGGTGCTGCAGAGTGACTGTTTCGTTTATCACACTTTGCACATCCACCTGGTTTAGATTGAATTTTGCAGCAATGGCAGTAGAAATTTCGTTAAATTGATTATATTTTACTGGGTTAGTACTAGCCGCATAGGTGGTGCCTGCTGCCAGCAAGCCTACTACCGTAAGAGTAGATAAGGAAGCATATATAAGATTTTTCTTTTTCATAACAATATAATATTAAGTTGGTGAATTATTTTTTTCGACCTTTTATACGCTGCGTATAATAATACGTTCCACTGATTTAAAATGGTGCATCAGAAAAATTATATTTTTTACATATTTGTATTTTTTTGTTTTTTACAGTAGAGTGAAAATTATATGAATACAGATTTGGATGAAAAATTAGTAGCCCTATATTTAGCTGGAGACGAAACCGCTCTGCAAAGTTTGGTGCGTAAACACACAACCGGTGTTTATAATTTTGTGGCGCAACTAGTAGGGTATGGCCAAAATGCGGAGGATGTCTCTCAGGAAGCCTTTATTAAAGCTTGGAAAAGTTTAAAAAAGTTTGATTTGGATAAGAAATTTAAACCTTGGCTATATCGTATTGCTAGAAATTCGGCAATTGATTTTTTGCGCCAGCGCAAAGCTACAGTTCCTTTGGTAAACACATATGATGATGAAGAAGTAAACGAAGCGGATTATGTGGTAGATCCGGAGCCACTTCCATTGGAGCAGGCCATATCATCGGAAACAAAAGAGGCTATTCAAAAGTTGGTTAATTCCTTGCCATCAATTTATAGTACGGTATTAAAATTATATTATTTGGAAGAATTTTCTTTGCCAGAAATAGCCGAAATTTTGAATGAATCTATAGATACTGTAAAAAGTAAGCATCGTCGTGCTTTGATAAAACTGCGAGAATTAGTCTCGGAAGACCGTAACTTAGCCAAAAACTAGCCTTTGCACCATAATTATTAATTATTACGTAATATATAGCGTATGCCGAAATTTTCTAACCTATTTGAAGAAACCGTATACTTGGCTGTTAAAGACAGTAGACTAGTAACCCCTTCAGCCACGTTGGCGGACAGGGTGCTTTTTGCTATCGAAAGAAAAAAGCGTTTTTATGCTTCTGTTAAATTGGCTATTTACAGTCTTGTTACCATAACTTCTTCCATTGGTTTGGCTGTAGTTTGGCGTATTGAAGGATCGGCCATAATAAACTCAGAAGCGATACAGTTATTATCTTTGTTGTTTAGCGATTTTAGTATAGTTGCTAGTTATTGGCAGGATTACGCCTTTTCTTTGTTAGAGTCTTTGCCGGTTGTGTCTATAATTGTTGTTGCTTCTTTTGCTTGGGCAGCGTGCGCTTCTTTATGGATGGCGGCTCGCACATACAAAACATTCAATCATCGCGCAGTTGTTCGTGTTTAATTTTTTTAAAAAAAATATATGACTATGGAAACTAAATTAGTTGGAACAAAAATTATAAAAGTATCTTTGATTGTCTTTGGTCTGCTTATTGCAGTTATGGCTATATTTTGGGCAGGAATGATGACAGGTTTCCGCAAAGCTAGATTTAGCTATCAGTGGGACAAAAATTATAATGTTCTTTTTACAAGAGGGCCGGGACACAAAATGCCGCCAATGGGGGATGTTCGAGGCAGAGAGTTTATGGACGCCAACAGCGCGTTTGGTTTAGTGATTGGGGTAAATTCCAGCACTCTGATTATTAAAGGCGATGACGATATTGAGAAAAGTATTTTTATTACCAACCAGACTGTTATTCGCAGAGGTCCGGAAACAATTGGAGCGGGCGATATAAAATCTGATGACAGAGTTGTAATTTTGGGCGTGCCTAGTAGCACTGGTCAAATAGAAGCCAGACTTATTCGACTTATGCCTAAATTGTAAATCTTATTATGCTACACAAGATTATAGGTTGGATTACCAAACATAAAATATATACCCTTGTCATAGTGGGAGTTTTGGTTTTTGGTGGAAGATTTGCTTATCAATCTTTAAAAAGTGATAAGGTTGCTGTTAGTTATGTTTTAAGTACAGTTAGTAAAGGTACTTTGATTACTTCTATTTCTGGCAGTGGTCAAATTTCTGTAATAAATCAGGTTGATATAAAAGCAAAAGCCGGTGGGGAAGTAACTGGTGTGTATGTAAAACAAGGGCAAGAAGTAAAATCCGGAACTATTTTGGCGCTAGTTGATGCTGGTGATGCGCAACGTTCGGTACGTGACGCGCAAACATCTTTGGAAACAGCCAAGCTAGAATTGGATAAAATACTTGCACCAACAGACGAGCTTACTTTGTTGCAGGCAGAAAACTCTTTGGCTCAGACAAAAGAATCAAAACAAAAGGCGGAAGATAGTTTAAAAAAAGCGTATGAAGATGGCTTTAATACTATATCCAATGCATTTTTAGCCTTGCCCGGAGTTATTACTGGATTACAAGACCTGCTTTTTTCTAGTACTCTTAGTTATAGTCAGGCAAATTTAGATTTTTATGCAGGCGCTGTAAAAAGTTATGATGACAAAGTTTTGCAATATAGAGACGACGCCTATAACACTTACCAAACAGCCCGTGCTGCCTACGACAAAAACTTTCAAGATTTTAAGTCTGTAACCAGATTTTCTGATTCAAATACAATTGAAAACACTATTACTCAAACTTACAATACTACTAGACTTATTGCCGAAGCTGTAAAAAGCGCCAATAACCTAGCTCAGTTTTATCGAGATAAACTCACAGAACATAATATTGAACCAAATTCAATTTCTGCCACTCATCTTTCTAGCCTTAACTCCTATACTAGTATTACCAACAGCCATCTTTCCAGTCTTCTTTCTATAAAACAAACCATCGCTGACTCGCAAGCTTCTATTATAAGCACAGCCAGAACCATACAAGAAAAAGAATTATCGCTTGCAAAGACAAAAAGCGGTGCAGAGACTTTGGATATTCGTGCAAAAAAGATAGCGATTCAACAAAAAGAGGATGCCTTAGCTGCCGCTAGACAGACATTGGCTGATCATTATGTACGTGCGCCTTTTGACGGTGTGATTGCCAAAGTTAATATTAAAAAAGGGGAGTCGCTTTCCTCCGGAGGTGCTGTGGTTACGCTTATTACCAAACAACATACAGCGGAAGTTTCTTTAAATGAAGTGGATGCAGCCAAAATTAAAGTTGGACAAAAGGTGAATGTAACATTTGATGCCATTGATGGTTTGAAGATTTCCGGCGAAGTTGCAGAGATCGATGCGCTTGGTACGGTATCACAAGGAGTTGTAACTTATAATGTAAAAATTGTTCTTGATACTCAAGATGACAGAATAAAGCTTGGTATGAGTGTGAGTGCAACTATCACTACCGCCGTTAAACAAGATGTAGTTATAGTTCCTAGCAGTGCTGTTAAAACCCAAAACGGCAACAGTTATGTAGAAATGTTTGATCAACCAATACAGAACCCAAGCAGTCAAGGTGTAACTTCAGATATTCCTCCGCGCCAACAAGTTGTACAGATTGGTATTTCTAATGACACTGAAACAGAAATTATTTCTGGTCTTAAAGAAGGCGATCAAATTATAATTAGAACTGTTACTGCTTCTGCTGCTAAACCAGCTACTACTCAGGCACCAAGTTTGTTTGGTACAGGTGGTGGAGGAAATAGAACCTTTAATGCAGGCGGGGCAGGACGTTAAAACTTTCCCTACTCAGTTCGAATATATATGTATGATAGAAATAAAAAATGTTGTAAAGACATACAAAAGTGGTGATGGCACCGAGTTTCAGGCGTTAAAAAGTGTTAGTTTCAAAATTGAAGACGGAGAGTTTGTGGCAATTATGGGTCCATCTGGATCTGGAAAGTCCACTCTTATGCATATTTTGGGCGCACTTGATACGCCTACTAGTGGTACTTATTTTTTGGACGGTAAGGATGTTTCCACTCTTTCCGAAGACGAATTGGCCGATATTCGTAAAGGCAAAATTGGTTTTGTTTTTCAATCATTTAATTTATTGCCACGAGCTACGGTGTTGCGAAATGTGATGTTGCCGCTAGTATATAACGGAGTGCCACACGCCGATAGGCAGCCACAAGCAGAGGCAGCCTTGAAAGCCGCTGGTTTGGATGAAGGTCGTTTTCATAATTTATCTAATCAGTTATCCGGAGGGCAGATTCAGCGCGTAGCTATTGCCAGAGCTTTGGTAAATAATCCATCACTTATTTTGGCCGACGAACCCACTGGAAACTTGGATACAAAAACGGGAGAAATTGTTTTGGGAACTTTTCAGAAATTGAACAATGAACAAGGGCGTACGATTATTCTTATTACCCACGAACACGATGTAGCTCAGCATGCCGGACGTATAATCTTTATCAAAGATGGGCAAATACTTAGTGATGCGAAAAATCCAAATCAGAAATTAATTAAGGATTTATAATAAAAACAAGATAAAAATCACGTTGCGTATATACTAATTGATCTATGACAGTTGCTGATTTATTAGAAGAAACTTATTCCGCCTTATCCTCCAACAAAGCCAGGTCATTTTTGACTATTCTTGGTATTGTTATTGGTATTGGTTCGGTAATCGCTATGGTGGCCATTGGCCAAGGCGCGCAAAGTTCTATTGCCGCTCGCATTCAATCTATCGGTTCAGATTTGGTGCAAGTTACTCCAGGCGCGCAACGAGGAGTTGGTACTCAAGTCAGCTCTGGTCGTGGTGCATCTCGCACTCTCACCCAAGAAGATGCTGATGCTATTTCTAAAGAAGTAAGCACTGCCAAAGCGGTAGCTCCGGAACTTTCGGGACGTTATCAAGTTACAGCTAAAGGGAAAAATACAAATACATCCGTAGTAGGGGTTTCGCCAACTTATCCGGCCGTAAGAAATATAGCAGTAGATCAGGGTTCATTTATTTCTGACCAGAATTTGCTTAGTCTTTCCAAGGTGGCAGTTCTCGGTCCAACCACGCGTGACGATCTTTTTGGAACAGATGCCGAAGCTGTCGGGCAGACAATACGAATTAAGAATATAGAATTTAAAGTAATCGGTATAACCACAGCTAAAGGTGGAACTGGTTTTGGTAGTCAAGACGATATGATATTCATTCCGCTTACCAGCGCGCAGCGGTTTTTGGCAGGGGATAATTATGTGACTACTATTAGTGTTCAGGCAGTTGATTCAGATTCAATGGCTCAAACACAGCAGCAAATAACAGATTTATTATTATCTCGTCATCATATTTCTGATCCAGAAGCAGCGGATTTTAGCACTTTGAATCAAGCGGACATTGTGGCCACCGCATCTAGTGTTACTGGTACGTTTACTATTCTGCTTGCGGCCGTGGCAGGAATTTCTTTGGTGGTAGGCGGCATTGGTATTATGAACATGATGTTAACTACAGTTACCGAACGAACCAGAGAGATTGGTTTGCGCAAAGCCATTGGAGCTAAACGAAGTGAGATTAATTTGCAGTTTCTTATTGAGGCAATAGTACTAACCTGCGTTGGCGGGTTGGTCGGTATAGTTTTGGGTTGGGCAGTGTCATTTGGGATTACTTATTTGGGAATTTTACAAACCAGCGTTTCTTTCTCTTCAGTCCTGCTTGCATTTGGAGTTTCGGCGGTTATCGGAATTGTTTTTGGTTATTTTCCTGCGCGTCGAGCTGCCGCGCTAAATCCGATAGATGCTTTGCGTTATGAATAAACAAACTATTTATTAATTAATTTAACTGTCATTCTGAGCAAGGCGAAGAATCTCTTTCGTTTGGATGTAAAGGGATCCTTCATTACATTCAGGATGACAAAAACGTATGAAAAAAATATTACCAGTGTTTGTCGTTTTGTTAGTATTAGTAGGTGGAGGATCTTTTTATGGAGGTATGAAGTATTCTGATAGTAAAAGAGTCTCAAGGTTTTCTGCCGATATGGCTGGGGGCGGTAATTTTCGTGCCGGCAATATAATGGGCGGTGGTGCGCCGCGTAGTACTGGAATGGCTGGAGGGAATGCCAGAGGAGTTGGTTTTGCAACCGGAGAAATTCTATCTAAAGACGATAGTAGTTTAACTATAAAATTGCGTGATGGGGGCTCTCAGATAATTTTCTTTTCCACATCTACTCAAATTATGAAGTCATCTGCTGGATCAATGGGGGATTTAATAGTTGGAGAAAGTATTACAGTAAATGGTAGTACTAACCAAGATGGAAGTGTAACCGCGCAAAGCATTCAGTTACGTCCGGATATCGCTACATCTTCTATAAGGTAATCAGGTATTTGAAAAAGTTTGCCATTTGTTTCGACTAACCCTATGCATGTCAAAATCCGCTTTTAAGCGGATTTTGTATATTTTATCTTTATAAGGGTTCTAATAACCTTGTTTTTATGCTAGACTAAAGTAGTCAGCTTAAAGCTGTTTTTTAAATTATTTATGAAGATTTACACATGTTCCTCTCTATAAAAAAATTAAGTAAAAATGACAAAAAAATTTGTCAAAAAACTATTAGCTCCAAGGCTATATATGCCATTGTAGGGGATGCTATATTAAGACAAAAAAGCATTTCCATAGTGAGGATGGGTGACGGAGAATGTAAAATCCTAAAAGCAGACAAAACCAAACCGTTTACGGCGTTTAATTATATGCACAATGAGTGGAATAAAAAACTAGGCATAGAAAATATGCCTACTGATATTTTACAAAAAAATATAATAGAGGCAGGAAATAGCTGCTCCTATTTTGCCCCTTCGGTTTCCGGAATTTCCTTATCTGATTATTATTTATATAATTTTTTTAAACCACGTAGGGAGTATTTTGATAATTTTTATGTAAATGACTGGACTGCCGAGATGATAAAAAGACTCTTTGAAGCAAGTGATGGCATATGTATTTTGCATAGGGATTATAAAAAAATAATAAGTAATTTTAAAAAAACATATAAATTTAAAAATACCGTTGTTTTTAAAGGGTTTCCTAAAAATAATTGGGATGATAACGAACAGTCGATTGATTTTGCCGTTAAATCCGGTATGCAACTAGTTCTTTATAGTGGAGGACCAGGTGCAAAAATTATTGGACCAAAAATTGCTAAGGCCAAAAATAAAGTGGTATTGGATGTTGGGAATACTTTATTGCCTTGGAGCATAAAACGTTGATTTTGACCAAAGCTGGTATCGCCGGTTAATTATTCTAATAATTTCATGAAAATAGCAACAAATGTTCATCGCGATGCGTTTGGTGGCATAACTATTTCCAACCTCGCGCTTTTTGATTGGTTGGCGGATAAAAGCGAGATTATTGTTGGTATTGAAATTGTCTCCGCACGGCATATTTTAGGTCCGGCTATATTTCGTCATTATCTTCCTTCATTTTTCAAACATCATATCATTAGCGGGCTTGATATCCTTCCTCGTTTTTCTTGGGAAAAAATGATAAATCCACGGAAAAAATGGAGTATTCTTATTGAAACAGCAAAAGAAGTTCTTCGTGACGAAGCTGTGGATATAGTGCTTATCAACGGAACATACAGTATGCCGTGGATTTTGGCTCAAGCTGCCCACGAATTGGGGATTCCAATTGTTTTGCGGTATGCCGGTATTTTACAGCGGGAAGTAAGTCATAAAAATTTTTTTATTCGGAACAGGCTTTTACAGTATGAAAAATGGCTTGCTACGGTGGCTTCTCATATTATTTTCCCGTCGGATCTTTGTCGTAAGGTTGTTGAAAATGAGATAATTAATGGTCAAGTAAAAAAATGGTCTATTATTCCGAATCCGGTCAAAAAATGCAAATACAGCTTGCTTAGACGTAATGGCCGTTATACTTTAGCGGCAATAGGCCGTTGGACACCTATTAAAAACTTCCAAGCATTTATTGCTCTACACCAAGAATTATTGCAGCAGGAGTGGCAGCATCGCGCCATCATGGTAACATCGCGTTGGGATGAAAAGTTTGGTATACCTGAAGCCGTAGAGCGCAAAAACCCCATGAGCCATGAAGATCTATTAAAATTTTATCGTTCAGTCGATTTGGTTGTAATTGCTTCTCACTTTGAAACATTTTGCAATGTAGCTGCGGAAGCCTTGGTTTGTGGAACTTCTGTGCTAGTATCAAAAAATGTGGGAATTTCGGAGATTCTTATCAAGGCGGGGTTAAAGAGAATGGTAATTGATTCATTTGATAGTCCTGTAAAAGTGGCCGAAGCCGTAAAACGAATTTCAAAAAAAAGGATGTCAGCAAGAGAAGTAAAGTTGGTCGCCTCTTTACTTGATTCACAAATTATTCACCAGCGCATTGTAGATGTGCTTAATAAAGTCATTAAGAGTTAATAAATAGCACTCAGATATGAACGTACTTTTTTTCATCATTGCTTTTATTTCCGAAGTTGTCGGTACCATAGCCGGTTTCGGATCTTCTACCATTGCGCTGCCAATCAGTTTGTTATTTCTTGATTTTAAAACAGCCATTGTACTGGTTGCTTTTCTGCATATTTTTGGAAACATAGGGAGAGTAAGTTTTTTTCGTTTTGGTTTTGATAAAAATATTTTATTGAAATTCGGCATGATAAGCGTACTTTTTTCACTAGTCGGAGCATTACTTGTAAATTACATTCCGCAAGCAGGGCTAAAAGGCGGTCTTGGCGTTTTTCTAATTATTTATTCTGCCATATCTTGGTCCGGGACATTTAAATTAAAAGCTTCAAGTGCGACCGCCCTAGTAGGCGGAACATTGTCGGGATTTTTGGCCGGTCTTATTGGTACGGGTGGTGCTTTGCGCGCCATGTTTTTAAGCGCCTTTCAGCTGCCAAAAGAAAAATTTATTGCCACAGCCGCGATTATTGCTTTGGCTGTGGACGCAATTAGAATACCTGTTTATATCAGCGGTGGTTATTTAGATAGTAATTTGTATTGGCTAGTGCCGATTATTTTTGTTACCGCTATCGCTGGTTCGTTTGTAGGCAAAAAAATCGTAGACAAAATCCCGCAGAATTTTTTCAGAAAGGTGGTTTTGTCGGCTATTTTTATGGTCGGTGTGAAGTTTGTTATTGATTGGTTATTATAAATAAAATATGATTAAAGCTGTAATTTACGATATGGATGGAGTCCTTATAGATTCCGAACCTTTTTGGCGTCAGGCAGAAGTAGAGTCTTTTAAAAGCGTGGGTGTTTTTATTACAGAAGAAATGTGTTATCAAACTACAGGATTACGTATTGATGAGGTGGTAGCGTTTTGGTATCAAAAAATGCCATGGGAAGGGGTGTCCCAATCAGAGGTGGCTGACTTAATTTTAAAAAATGTTATTGAGCTTGTTGAAAAAAAAGGGCAAGCTAAGGAGGGTGTCTTAGAATCTTTGGAGTTTATAAAAAAACAAAATGTAAAATTAGCGCTCGCTTCTTCTTCGGCGTTAGTTTTAATAAAAACAGTTATAGCCAAGCTTGGTATACAAAATTATTTTGAAATTGTGCATTCGGCAGAATTTGAGAGTTATGGTAAGCCGCATCCGGATGTTTATCTTACAGCCGCAAAAAAGTTGGATATTGAACCTAGGTTTTGTGTGGCCATAGAGGATTCTGTGAATGGTATTATTTCTGCCAAAGCTGCCAAGATGAAATGTGTGGCAGTTCCCGAGAATGGTCAGGAAGGAGATAGGCGTTTGGGGATTGCTGACGCTGTTATTTCTTCTCTAAATGGTATTAATGATTCTCTTTGGGAGAAATTGATTTAAGATTTTGCCAGAGGTTTTTATTTATACTGCATAATTGACAAATTGCATAATTAATATTATAAAAGCTTAATACAACCAAGTGTCAGGAGGTTTGTTATGGCAACGACGTTTCTGGATGCTTTGAAAAGAAAAGGTGGCGGTGAAGGTGCAAAAGCTATGCTTAGACACCTTAGAGCCAAACTTTCGGGGGAAAACTTTGATAGATTTTTGAACAGCACCCCGGACGGTGATGATTTCTGGCCCGCTTACATAAGCAGAAAGTTCACCAAAGATGAGCCGGACAAATATGGATACGATCAGTTTGCTGCGGACGTTCTTCGTCTACGTGGCTAGCTGGTGTTGTTACTAGACTATGTCCCGACACCCACAAGCTGAGTGTCGGGAAAAATAAAAAGTAACCCAAATATTTGGGTTACTTTTTATTTTAGATAATTCATTCGTCGTCACCTTTCTTAAAGACAAATTGTTTATCTTTAGAAAGGTAGTGGGACGACGAGTGGGATTCGTCAGATCACACTGCCTCTGATTGGTTTCCCAATCAGGTGTAGTGCCGGTCTACGCCGTGAACAGCTTGGGAAGATGTTCGCGCAGGGCCGTCGTATCGTCGACGGAGATTCTGAACTTCTCCGTGGCCTGGCTCAGAACCTGCTTGGCCTCGTCCACGTTGCGGACCCCGTTCGCACTTCCGAGCAGGCGGTCGTTCTTGTAGAACCCCATGGTGGCACCGCAGCCACGGCAGCCCACGAGCACGATGATGTGCTCGTTGTGACTGATCATGCGTGTGATCTGCTCGTGACCAGCGCCGCCGAAGATCAGGATCACGTCCACGATGGGCATCATCTGCGGTATGCTCTTGAAGCTCTCGACGAACAGGTCGTCGTCGCCGAAGGTTTCGGGCAGGTCGGCGGCCGCGACCGCGCTGCTGATGAGCGCAGAAACGCGCTTCTCCTCGTCGCTGGCCGTGGCCTCGTCCATGACGAGCGCCATGACCGCGCCCGCCTTGCGCGAGCCGAAGGCCGGGCCCTTGGTCGGCTTCTCGACCCCTTCGCGGAAGAGCTTGACGTGGGCGTGAACGCCGTTGGGGCCCTTGTGACCGCGGCACCCCTCGTCCTTGCAGTACTCGAGTTCGATACGATTCTTCATGTGAGTATCCTGCTTTCCTTTTGTGCTTCCCCGGAGCACAGGTGTGTTATTGCTGGGGAAATAACCTACGAATTTCTTAGGCTTTTTTCCCAGCAAAAAAATGTAAAGAACGACGTATATTAGCAAAAAATACCTCTTTTGTCAATAGTTGGTAAAAGAGAGTGTGGTGTTGTCTTTGTCATTTTAAACAAAGTATTATATAATATTCTCACTAAATTATTTCCCGCCGTTTGCTTGGCGCAAACGCGCAGGGATCCCCGGTGGGGGAAAACAACTTTTTAAAATATATGCAGGACATCCAAGAGATATTTAATCGCATGCAAGAAATTAAGAAAAAGCAAAAAGATATCCGCAGTGCTTATAAAGAATCATTAGAAGCTTCGTTGGAGTATAAAGAAATAAATGACAAAATAAAAACTCTTAGAGAAAGAAAAAAACAAATTGAAAATATTACCAAAGAATCTTTTTCGGCAGAGTTTACAAAGCTTGATGATTTTAAGATTGATCTAGAATCAGACAGTGTAATGTTAAGCGATATTGCTTTAAATAAATTGATGAAAGGCGAGACAGTGCAGGTGGTAGATGAATACAATAATAGTTACGAGCCACTCTTTACGGTAAAATTCAAAAAAACCTAGTGCGTTTTTAGTAAGCCTCTTCAGAGATCTTGTATATTAAATCCACCGCCAAAATTGGCGGTGGATAACTTTTTATAAATCTATTGACGGTACTTTTAATAGGGTATACGATAAATGCAATAGAGAACTAAGTTCGATGGCAAAAGCTGCAGACCACGTCTGCAACCCAACCTCAACCCACCTCTCTCTACCCATATGGATTCAACCCGAATCCACCCACCACACACACCCACACGAGACCAAAGCTTCGGCTAAGGTCTCTCATTTTTTTATAATTAAATTATCTACTTTCTGTTTTCTCGCATTACTTCGTTTTGAATGGTATTTATATTTGTTTTTTCTTTCATTCTCTTTAATTCTTTATCGTCTTCGATAGGAAGTCCTAAGTGGTCGTGAATTTCATCGAGCATGTTTATTATTCTGGTAACTTCATGTTCTGCCTTGATATTAATTTGTAAATCTATCTCTTCTCGCAAATCGTCTATTTGGCTGGCGCGATTTTGACTGATAAGCACAATAACGCTAAGAAATATGGCTTCCAAAGATACGGCGGTAGTAAGCAATCCGTATGGATATGGGTCAAAAACAGGAAGATTAGGAATAAATCCGGAATTTATAATTATCCATACGGCAAAAACGATAGCGTTTATAACAAGAAACCAAACTGTGCCAAAAGAATTTCTGAGAAAATCGGCGCAGCGGTCGACCGGACTTTTATTTTTTTCTAGTTTTGTTCTGAACATATGTGGTAAAATTTAGTGATTAGCATAGTAAGTATAGCAAAGACACCCCTTCAGGGCAAACAAGGCGCGGCCGTTATTATGCGGGAGTTTTTCCTTGACCAGACGGGTAGTCAGGAGTAAGATAAGACAAATTAATTGTATGAAAACCAACTCATTATTTAAGAGATTATTTGTAGTTTATACTGTTGCTTTGTTGGCAGTGGTAGTTTTTGTTCCACGTGTTGCCTTGGCACAAACCAGCAGCGCAGACAGTGTGGAAGCAGAAAACTCTACTACTGTTTATAGTCCAAACGATGTAAATACGGATAGTGTAACCCCGAGCGCCAATATTAGTATTTTAAAAAATTTAAAAATATTTGGACAAGATACGGGTATGAGCTCTACCGACCCGCGTCTGATAATTGCTCGTTTGGTAAGAGTGGCTATGGGTTTTGTAGGAATTATAGTTCTGATTATGATACTTGGTAGTGGGCTTATGTTTATGACTGCCGGAGGGGATGAAGAAAAAACTAGCCAAGCAAAAAGAACATTTTTTAATGCTATACTCGGGCTATTAATAATGCTCTCTGCGTACAGTATTGTAACCTTTGTTCTTAATACTATAACCACTGCAAGCAGCACTTCTAATACGACTAGCACTGCTCCAGCTGTTGCAGATCCAATAGTTAATCCTTAGGATAGTTCATCAGTAAAATTATCTATGAATATTTTTCGTAGAATTGCAGAACGTATCGTGGCGGCGGGTTTTAGTTTGGCAGTGCTTTGGTTGGTTGTAACTCAAATTTTTGAGCGACTAGACCAGCGTATGCCTGCTTTTTTGGCCGGCGTTCTTACTTATATAGTGGTTGCGTATAGTTTGCTTCCTCGTCTTATTCAGTTTGTGCTTATGGTATTGCGCAGAGGGCGTGTGCCTAGGTTTACACGCACAGGTGACGGTTTGCTAGCTGATCCGGTAAATATAATTTTAATTGGCTCAGAAGAGATGTTGCGACATATTTTTGTTAGTGCTGGTTGGTATGAAGCAGAGCCATTAACATTTAAGTCGGCTACAAAAATGATTTGGGCTTTTGTTAATAATAAGCCATATCAGACCGCGCCGTTTAGTTCGCTTTATCTTTTTGGCCGCAGACAAGATTTTGGGTTTCAACAGCCAATAGGAAAAAGCCCTCGTCACCGTCATCATATACGGTTTTGGGCTGCCAACCTTGATCCCGAAAAAGATATTACAAATTTTAAGTATTGGCTCCAAACACATGCGTTAGATCCAAATCAGCCGGTAATGTGGGTGGGTAGTGGTACCAAAGATATTGGTTTTGGTTTAACCAGGCACACATACCAGATTAGCCACAAGGTAGATAAAAATATAGATCAAGAGCGTGATCATATAATTGCCGCTCTGCGACAGACAGGGCTACTTACCCAAGAGCATTACTTTGATCCGGGTAAATTTATTGTTGGTAAATATAAATCCGATGGACGGATACTCACCGCTTATATAGAAAAATAGTTTGTTATATAATTTAATTATATAGGGGCTAAAGCCACATATATGCTCATTCACTCAGAAATAAATAAGTTTACTTATTTATTTCTTCATTCATTTCGCATATGAAAGAATTTTTTGTTAGCTTATTTGTAATTATATTTGTAGCAGCGGTAGTTGTGTTTGGAGTTTTTCCTCCGAAGGTTTATGTTACATTTATTTCTGCGCAGAATAGTGTCTTGGCTGCAGAGCAAAAACAAATTACAGATGCTTTGCTTTGGCAATATAGTTATAATCCTTTGCGAGTAGGGCGAGAGTACCAGATAAATATGCCTAGCCCCGCACCCTTGAAAAATCCGGCAAAACAAGATTACCAATATTTTATTTGGGCAAGTGTAAAATCCCTATCTTTTGTAAAAGAATCAGAAGCAGGGGATAATACTTGGAATTTGGTTTTGGCAAAAGATAAAAATGGCAACTGGAAAATTGTAGCTGACAAGCTTTGTTGCGGGCAAGGGGTTGATGAATGGTATTAAAATATTTTAATAAATAAAAATCCCTTGCTTGAAGCAGGGGATTTTTATTTAGTTGAAGCTCGTTTATAATTGTTATTTTAGAGCGTCTTTTAGAGCCTTGCCAGCTTTGAATTTTGGTACGGTAACAGCTGGGATTTGGATTTTTTGAGAAGGGTTTTGTGGGTTTACGCCTTGTCTAGCGGCGCGCTTCTTGGCTGTAAAAGCTCCAAAACCGGTTAAAACTACCTCTCCATCTTTCTTTAATTGTTCTACGACAGTGTCAAGGACGGCGTTTAAGGTGTCTTCAACTTGGCGTTTTGGTAGGTTTAGTTTTTCGGATACAGCTTGTGCTAAATCTGCTTTATTCATAGTTTCACCCCCTTTCCAATTTGGAATTTTGACATATATCAGGATGATTATTTTCTCTAACCTTAGCCTGTATTATAACATGTGGGTGTTTTTTTGCCTATGTTTAGCAGTTTTAGTTATCCCCAACGCTTAGCGTTGGTATGGGGACGCTAAGCGTCCACCAAGATTACTTAGCGTATTCTACTACGCGAGTTTCGCGAATAATAGTAACACGGATTTCACCAGGGTATTGAAGTTCTTGTTCAATTTTGCGAGAGATATCTTTGGCCAATTGGAAAGCAGAATAATCGTCTACTTCATTTGGTTTTACAAACACGCGTACTTCGCGACCAGCTTGGATTGCATATACTTTATCAATTCCAGGGAAGCTCTTGGCGGTTTTTTCTAATTCTTCCAAACGAGCCACGAATTGTTCATAGCTGTCTTTGCGAGCGCCAACTCTGGCGCCAGAGATGGCGTCGGCAGCTTTGGCAATAGAAGAATAGATATTGTAAGGTTTGTCTTGGTGGTGAGTAAGAGCTGCTTGGCAGATATCTTCGTCCATGTTGAACTTTTTCAAGATCATATGGCCAATCTCTGGGTGAGAGCCTTGAGTCTCTTGGTCCACAGCTTTACCAATATCGTGGAAGAAGCCACATTTTTTGGCCTTAGCTGCATCAAGTCCTAGTTCGCTAGCAATCATACCGGCCAAGTAGCCAGTCTCCATAGAGTGGAGAATAATATTTTGTCCGTAGCTAGTGCGGTATTTTAATCTACCAACAATACTTACTAATTTTGGATCAATGCCGGTAATGCCCATTTTATAAAGGGCTTCCTCACCAGCTTTTTTGATATCCACTGCCAAATCTTGTTTGGCTTTTTCTACAAACTCTTCGATGCGAGCTGGTTGAATGCGGCCATCAGCCATTAATTTTTCTAGCGCCAGCTTGGCAATTTGTCGGCGGATAGGGGAGAATCCAGATACTACGATAGCGTCTGGGGTGTCGTCGATAATAAGTTCACAACCAGTTAGCTTTTCAATTGTTTTAATGTTGCGTCCTTCTTTACCGATAATGCGGCCCTTCATGTCTTCGCTAGTTAGCTGTACGGTGGTGGAAGTGATTTCGGCAGCATGAGAAGAAGCACAGCGCTGTACTGCGTCGGCAATAAGTTCGCGAGCTTTTTCTTCGTAAACTTCTATTGATTCTTTGTCTAGTTTCAAAACTCTAGCCATCAAATCGGCTTTGCTTTGTTGTTCAATTCTTTTTAGAAGCTCTTCTTTGGCCTCTTCTTTTTTCATTGTTGCAATCTGTTGCAATTTTTCTACCTCTTGCTCCTTCATTTGTTCTATCTCTGTTTTTATATGTTGGATCTGGTCTGCTTTTTCTTGTAGTTTTTGTTTGCTACCTTCTAGTTCAATCAATTTTTGATCAAACAAAGCCTCGCGTCTTTCTAGTCTTTCTTGGGCATTGTGAAGATCTTGGCGAACGGTTTTTTCTTCACGCTTAGCTTCGTCTACTATTTGAGTAGCTTTTTCTTTGCCCTGTAGGATTATTTCTTGTTGTTTTGTTTTTGCTTCAACAAGAAGACTCTCTGCTTTGGCTTCGATAGAGTTGGCTTGGGCTTGAGCCAATTTTTTCCTTAAGAAGTATCCAACGCTTGTGCCGAGTCCGGCGCCAGCTACTACCAGGATTGCCCAGATAAAGTTTGACATATACAAAAATCCTCAAAATCTTTGAGTTATTACTATTTAAAGCTGAGAGAAGAAGCTTTAGATTCGGTAGTTATTTACGGATAAAATACAAAAAAGCACAGGCAAATTCGCTTGTTTTAGGTCTTTTTGGAAGTTTTTTTGTAGTTTTTTTAGCATAAATGGCCGAACTAATTGCTATCTGTTTGGATCTTTTTCGTTTCTTCTTGCAGAAATAAAGGTAATTACCTAAAGATCATTAATAATTTAATACTGGGTATATATTAGCATTCTTGGGCCAATTTGTCAAACTGTGGGAGTAAGTATAAAAATTACATTTTCCAGGTTTGTTGGTTGTCTTTTGTTGGAGGTTTTTCTGGTGTTGGGGGTGGGGTAGGGTCGTGGATAGGTGCGTCAATAGTAGGCTGCGGATTGTCTTCCGGCATTCTTTTCTTGCGTTCTTTGTCTATCCTTCTTTTTATTTCATCTGGTGGGGGTATTTTGGTTGGGTCAATTTCTGGCATCCAGGGGTCTTTTTTATCTGGACTGCTCATCATATGATTTGAAATTATCTAAATTAATAGCATTTTTTAGTAAGTATTTGCCAATTTTTGTACGCATTAATTCTTGGCAATAAGCGCCAGTTTCTAACTTTGCGCCTATATCGTGAGCCAATGTGCGAATGTAGGTTCCTGCCGAACATTGTACTTCAATTTTTAAAATAGGCCAAGAGTATTCTAAAAGCTTAATTTTATAAATTTCTATTTCGTTTGCTTTTCTTTCTACAGTTATTCCTTTTCTAGCCAACTGGTATAGTCTTTGTCCGTCTACCCATTTGGCAGAAAACATTGGCGGAGTTTGTAGTTGTTTGCCAATAAAAGTTTTAAGTAGGCTTTTTATTTGTTTTTTGTCTGGTTGAATCATGCTGTGTGTATCATGCATCGTGATCTGTCCGGTTTTATCATCAGTATCACTTGTGGCTCCAAGTTTAATAGTAGCAATATACGTTTTGGGCATGTTTTTAAACCCGTCCAGTTTTTTGGTAGCTTCTCGGCCAACACCTACGATAAGCAGTCCGGTGGCAAACGGATCCAGAGTGCCGGCATGACCAACCTTTACCCTTTTTTGTTTGTCGGGTAGGGGGGTCTTTTTAACACGGTTGCGTACAAAAGCTACAACATCAAAACTGCTCCAGCCTTCGGGTTTGTTAATTAATAGGTAGTTCATAAACGAAATGAGTGAGCAAAGTAATAAGCCTGCTTAATTACTTTCGAGCGAATGAGTATATATGCAGCTTTAGCCCATATATAGTATTTGTGTTATTATGCAAGAGTTTAAGGAAAAGGACAAGAAGCCTAAATTGACTTTTTAAGGCTTCTTCTATATAATACGACGTATTCTAAACCAAATCCTGTGAATGTTTCCGAACTAGCCAGACAACTCAGAATCCACCCTCAAAAGCTTTTGCAAATTTTGCCTGAGTTTGGTTTTGATATTGGTGCCAAAGCGATAAAGATAGACGATCGTATCGCTCAGCAAATTCAACGCCAATGGAAACGAATTAAGTTTGTAATGGAAGAAAGAGAGATGCAGGAAAAAGAAAAGCAAAAAGAATTAGAAAAAGAAGCGCGCAAAAGTAGTGGTGTTACAGTAAATATCGCCGACAAATTAACTGTGCGCGAATTGGCTGAATTATTGCAGATGCCAGTTACTAGGTTGATTATGGAATTCATGAAGAATGGTATTTTGGCTACTCAAAATGAAAATATAGACCGCGATACTGCTGTACTAGTTGCCCAAGAACTTGGGTTTACTGTAGCCGAAGGATCTGGAGAAACTACAGTGGTAGAAGAAACTTCTCATGTAGAAAATTTGCAAAGCATCTTAACAGAAGAAGGTGGAGTTGCCCGACCGCCAGTAATTGTGGTTATGGGTCACGTAGACCACGGTAAAACCAAATTGTTAGATTCTATCCGTAGTGCCAACGTTATGGCTCAAGAAGCCGGCGGTATTACCCAGCACATTGGTGCGTACCAAGTAGTTTGGAATAATCCAAAAACAAAAGAAAAATCTCCTCTTACTTTTATTGATACTCCTGGCCATGAAGCCTTTTCGGTTATGCGTGGTCGTGGTGCCAAAGTGGCCGATATTGCAGTGTTAGTTGTTGCTGCCGATGATAGTGTAAAACCACAGACTATAGAAGCGATAAATATTATTAAAGCCGTAAAATTACCGGTGGTAGTAGCGATAAACAAAATGGACAAAGAAGGTGCCGATCCGAAAAAAGTGCGCGCCGACTTGTCTCAGCATAATATTTTGGCCGAAGAATGGGGTGGCGATGTGCCAATGGTAGAAATTTCTGCGAAAAATAATTTAAATATAGACAAGCTTTTGGATATTTTGCTTCTTGTGGCCGATGTTCACGCCGACGAAATAAAAGCTAACCCAGGTAGAGCCGCTGCAGGTACAATTATTGAAGCTCATGTAGACAAAGGCGAAGGACCGGTAGCTACTGTGCTTGTACAAACCGGAACCCTAAAATTAAATGATCCACTAGTTGTAAATGGGGAAATTTATGGCAAAGTGCGCGCCATGAGAGATTATAAGGGAGAGAATTTGAAAGAAGCTGTGCCAAGTTGTCCGGTCAGAATTTTGGGTTTCAAAGTTGCTCCGCAAGTTGGAGATATTTTGGATGTTGGTAGTGCCGGTACAGCCAACCTAATTAACATAAAAGAAAAACGAAATATTCAATCTGGTGCTGAAAAGAAAGTCGTTTCTAGAACTGCCGACCCAGAAGAAGAGGAGCAGAAAAAAGTTTTGAATTTGGTAATTAAAGCCGATACCCTTGGATCGCTCGAAGCAATTATTGGGTCTTTGGACAAGATTAAAAACGATGAAGTGGGCGTGCGTGTGGTAGGTAAAGGTTTGGGAAATGTAAGCGCCGACGATGTGTCTAAAGCCGAAACTACCCATGCAGTTATTTGTGGGTTCAATGTGACACCGGTGCTGCTGGCCAAAAACATGATTCAAGATAAAAATATACAATTTTTGGAATTTAGTGTAATATATGATCTCATGGACTTTGTAAAAGTAGAGTTGAAGAAATTACTAAATCCGGAAAAAATTGTTATCGAGTTGGGTAGTCTACGAGTCGCCGCCATTTTCCGCACCACCAAAAACAGCATGATTGTCGGTGGGCGAGTAGAGTCCGGTAAAATTAAAAAAGATGCTCGCGCCAGAGTAAGACGCAACGGAGAAATAATTGGTACTGGTAAATTAGCCCAGCTTCAGTCCGGCAAACAAACCGTAAACGAATTGCCAGAAGGCAATGAAGGCGGCTTGCAATTTGATGGTAAATTAAAATTAGAAGTGGGCGACGTTTTGGAAGCTTACAAAGAAGAAGAAAAAGAAAAGAAGTTGATTTTGGGATAGTGTGCGATGAAGGATGAATAAAGAAGTATGAATTATGAGGCTAGAAAAATTAACAGCTTTGTTGATTTGAATGCTTGGCAGGAAGGGCATAAATTGGTTTTAGAAATTTATGAAATTACTAAAAAATTTCCCTCGGCAGAAAATTTTGGTTTGACAAGTCAGATGCAGCGAAGTGCGGTATCTATAACTTCAAATATTGCAGAGGGTTTTGGCAGACAAACATATAAAGACAAAACACATTTTTATTTTATCTCGGCCGGTTCTTTAACAGAACTGCATAATCAAGTTATTATTTCCAAGGATTTAAAGTATATAACAATAGAAAAGTTCGGTGTTATAGGTGGTCAGATAATAAAGGTTCAAAAAATACTTAACGGCTTAATAAAAAGTTCAAAGTCTCGCATTATTCATAATTCCTAATTCTTTATTCTTAAATAGTATGGAACACATTTTCACCGAAGCAAATTTTGATCAAGAAGTTTTAAAATCAACCACGCCGGTATTTGTGGATTTTTGGGCAGCTTGGTGCGGTCCTTGTCAGATGATGTCTCCGCTTGTAGAAGAAATGGCCAAGTCCTACGAAGGTAAAAATATTAAAATTGGCAAATGTAATGTAGATGAAAACCCGGAAATTTCTTCTAGGTACAATATAATGAGTATTCCATCGTTTATGGTTTTTAAAAACGGCGAATTGGTAGACCAGGTAGTAGGTGGTGTGCAAAAAGAAAAATTGCAGGCAATGATAGATAAACATATATAAGTAGTTTCTTAAATATTTTAAAAGAAAAGACGATCGTTTAAAGCGGTCGTCTTTTGTATATTGTAAATTTTGTCATATTATGATAAAAATGTACTATATTTTCTTAATCTGCCCAAAATTGGGTGGGTAAACGCAAAAACAAGTGGAGGGTCATATGTTGCTCAGCGCGCAAGAGCTGGCAAGCTTTAGTGGAGGGCAGGTCCAGCTAAGAGAAGCTTGTAGACAAGTTGGCAATCTGTTTGATGGCAAACATCCGGACTTTCGTTGTGGAGCCGCGCTATTTCAGGGAGGAATTCAACGATTGCTGATTGTGGAAGATAGTTTGCAAGCTTGGATAGTTTGGTATGCCAAGAACGAAGGTTGTCCAACCCAAGTTGCTCCAAGATGGTTTAAGTGTCGTGGAAAGATTTTGCAGTGGAGTGTCAAGGGTGTGAAAGAAGATAGCATCATTCGGAAGGATGGGGGTTTGGTGGAACTTCCACTTGGTTTAACCGACAGACGGTTGATCTTGTTTCAGAAGGGGTATGCGGGTCGGGAGTATGGCGGCTTGGTAGTCGTCGAAGCGCAGGTGGTGACTGTCAATAAGGGTGATCTTTTTTAGATAATTTTTTGTCCGTAATCCGCTCGTCGGAATGCCCCAACAATGTTGGTAAAGGTGTCTCGGCGAGCGGTGTTTTTTTGTTTAATTTTGTCTTGATTATTTATCTGGTTTTAGGTAAGATATATTGTACAAATTATTATAGAGATAATAGGATTTATGCAGAAATACGATCCGAAAAAAATTGAAAAAAAGTGGCAGAAATATTGGGAAAAGAATAAAACTTTTGAAGTGCAAGAAGATGCTAAAAAAGATAAATTTTATTCTTTGATTGAGTTTCCTTACCCGAGTGGCGAGGGTCTTCATGTTGGCCATCCACGCCCATTTACGGCCATGGATGTGATAAGCCGCAAAAAAAGAATGGAAGGCAAAAATGTTTTGTTTCCCATTGGTTTTGACGCTTTTGGTTTGCCGACCGAAAACTTTGCTATTAAAACCGGTAAACCGCCAGCCGAAGTAACGAAAAAAAATATTGCCAACTTTACCCGCCAGCTTAAAATGCTTGGGTTTAGTTTTGATTGGTCCAGGCAGGTAGACACTACTGACCCAAATTATTATAAATGGACCCAAAAATTATTTTTGCAATTTTTTAAACATGGTCTTGCTTACAAAAAAAACCAGCCAATTAACTGGTGTCCAAAAGATAAAATCGGTTTGGCAAATGAAGAAGTGGTAAATGGAAACTGTGAGCGTTGCGGCACTCCGGTAGAAAAACGAAACAAAGAGCAGTGGATGCTTGCCATTACCAAATATGCCGATAAGCTTTTGGATGGTTTAAAAAACGTAGATTATATAGAGCGCGCTCGTTTGCAACAAGAGAATTGGATTGGTAAAAGCGAAGGTGCCGAAGTAGATTTCCCTCTTCGCATGGTACCAGGCCAGACAGATGATAAACATTTTGTAAAAATATTTACTACTCGCCCGGATACAATTTTTGGGGCAACTTTTTTGGCAGTCTCTCCAGAGCTTGCTAAGAGTTGGTTAGATATAGGTTGGCAGGCTAGTGAAGAAGTAAAAAAATATATAACTCAGGCGCTTGAAGCTCGTACCGCGGTAACTGCTCGTGAAGAACAAGAAAAAACTGGTATAAGTGCCGGCATTGTGGCAATCAATCCAGTTTCCAAAAAAGAAATTCCAGTTTGGATAACCAATTATGTAATGGGTGAAGTTGGTACGGGTGCAATTATGGGCGTGCCGGCGCACGACCAGCGTGATTTTGATTTTGCCAAAAAGTTTGGATTGCCAGTTAAACAGGTGGTTATGCAAAATATTGTGGTGGCAGGTGCCGCCGCACCACGAGAGGGCAAAGATTTAGTGCAGCGTAAAGTAGTGACAGGTATTATTCATAATCCAAAAAATGACACTTTTTTACTTTTACGACGTGCAGATAAAGAAAGTTCTTTCGTTGGTGGTACCATTGAAAATGGCGAAGATGCTATTACAGCCCTACGTCGTGAAATTGTGGAGGAAACTGGATATACAGATTTTGAAATTAAAAGTACTTCTTTTCCTAATTTTTTTGGTAATGGCTATAAATTACGTATTGATAAAAATTGTTTGGACTTTGAATATTTTTATGCAGTTGAGCTAAAGAGCGAAGATCGTCAGGAAGTCAGCAAGGAAGAACTAGCAAAGCATGAACCATTTTTGGTACCACGCGCAGAAGTGTCTAAGACAATTACGCTTACAATGCATCAATACATGTGGAAATATTATACAGAGGAAAAACCAAAGTATTTAATTTTTGATTTTGATGGGGTAATTGGTAATACTTTTGAGGCGTGTGCTAAGGCACAGATGGTTATAGATAATAAAAGTAAGGAAGAGGCAGTTGAAGCAATGACAAGATATTTTAGCAGTAAGCCAAATCATGCCAAGGGGCACAGTCTTACAGAGATAGAGATGGTTGCGAAGCTTGATTGGACGCGCAGATTTGGCGAAGAAATGGCAAAGCTAGAGTATTCATTATTTAGTAAATTTAATAAAGAAATAAAAAACATACCAAATACAAAGGTTGCTATTATTTCTGCGGGTTCCGGATTATATATTAGAAATAGAATAGAAGAAACCGGCCTTAACCCAAGCCATGTTCTTACCTTTGAAGACCATCATTCCAAAGAAGAAAAAATAGAACAGGTCTGCAAAGATTGGGGAGTGTCTATGAAAGACGTTTATTATTTCACTGATTCCAAAGCAGACGTATACGAATTGGAAGATTGTTTGGATCGTAAAAAAATAATCGGCTGTGCTTGGGGTTATTGCGGGTATGATCTATTGCGAGAATTGTTGCCAGAAAACCAGGTATTAAAAAATCCAGAAGATATCCATTTGTTATTTGCAGATTCGGTTTACGAAAATGAAGGTGTGGCTGTGGAGTCAGAATTTTTAAATGGTTTAAAAACACCGGAAGCTAAACAAAAAATGATTAGTTGGTTAGAAGAAAATAGAATAGGCAAAAAACAGATAAATTATAAACTTCGCGACTGGGTTTTTTCCCGTCAGCGATATTGGGGTGAGCCAATTCCGCTTGTGCATTGCGAGAAATGCTCTGGCTGGGTTCCTCTTCCCGAAGATGAATTGCCGCTCAAATTGCCAAAAGTAGAAAAATATCAGCCAACCGATAATGGCGAATCTCCTTTGGCCGCAATGGAAAAATGGGTAAAAACTAAATGCCCAAATTGTGGCGGTCCGGCCAGACGAGAAACAGATACTATGCCAAATTGGGCTGGTTCAAGTTGGTATTTTTTGGCCTATGCAATGGGTGGAGAAAAAAGATTAAAAGAAAAAGGCGATAAGTTTTGGGATAAAGAAATGCTAAAACATTGGCAACCTGTAGATTGGTACAATGGGGGAATGGAACATACAGTTTTGCATTTGTTGTATTCTCGTTTTTGGAATCAATTCTTGTACGATATTGGTATGGTGCCAACACCCGAGCCGTATGCCAAGCGCACATCACACGGCATGATTCTCGCCAAGGGTGGAGAAAAAATGAGTAAATCCAAAGGAAATGTTGTAAACCCGGATGAAATGGTGGAACAGTTCGGCGCTGATGCTTTGCGCGCTTATATTATGTTTATGGGTCCGTTTGATCAGGCAGTAGAGTGGGATACAAATGGGCTAGTTGGGGTGAAAAGATTTTTGGATAAAGTATGGAATTTGCAAGAAAAAGTTGAAAATAAAATTACAGATACTAAAATTGAGACGGCTTTACATCAAACTATTAAAAAAGTTACCGAAGATATAGATGCGATGCGGTTTAATACAGCGATTGCCAAGATGATGGAATTGGTGAATGAGATGTCAAAAGCGGATAAGATTTCAGTTGTAAATTATACTTATTTAGTTCAAATTTTGGCGCCATTTGCTCCACACCTGTGTGAAGAACTGTGGGATGTGCTTGGACATGAAAAATCATTAGCCTGTGAATCTTGGCCGCAATTTAATCCGGAATTAATAAAGGAGAGTGAAGTCACTTTGGCTGTCCAAGTAAATGGAAAATTGCGCGATACAATAACTGTGGCCGCAGACATATCGGAAGAAGAGGCCAAAAGGACGGCGCTATCAAGCGAAGCAGTTAAGAAGTGGCTAGAAGGTAAAGAGCCAAAAAAAGTTATCTATGTAAAAGGCAAGTTGGTGAGTGTGGTGGTTTAGGCACAACTTGTCCGGTTGTATTTGTAGCGGTAAATATGGTAAAATAAGGGTGTTAACTTTTTGGATGTCTTTATGCCCACTCAACATGAACAGAGGGTTTTAATTGTAGAAGATGATGCGTTGTTGGCCCAGGTCTTAGCCAGCTCTTTTAACGAGGTGAAGTTTGGTGTTTTAAATATATATAACGGCTTAGAGGTTCTGGATGCCGCCAAAAAGTTTGAACCCGCTGTTATTTTATTGGATCTAATTTTGCCAGGTATAGACGGTTTTGAAGTCTTGAAACAGTTAAAAGCAGATGTGCAAACTAAAAATATTCCTGTGGTAATAATCTCCAACTTAACTGATGCTGCCGATATAAAATCAGCTCTTGCGTTGGGGGCAGTTGAATATTTTATCAAGGCCAATACTCAGCTAGAAAAAATAGTAGATTTTGTTAAAAAGATAATTAAGGATTAAATAGTATGTCCGCGCCTTCAAAGATGGTTTTACTAATTGTAGAGGACGATGAAGTGTTATTAAGAGCTTTGTATATTCTTTTTCACAAGAGTAAATATACTATAGCATCTGCTACCGACGGTGCTATGGCTGTACAAATGGCGCAAAGACTAAAGCCAAATTTAATTTTATTAGATTTATTACTTCCCAAAATAAATGGTTTTGAGGTGTTAAGAATTGTTAAATCAGATCCAGCACTCAAAGAAACGCCTGTTATTATATTATCAAATTTGGGTAGCGCCGAAGATGTCGAAAGGGCCAAGGCGGGTGGTGCGATTGATTATTTTATCAAAGCCAATACCGATTTGTCCGTTTTAGAAAATAAAATCAAGCAAGTTTTAGAGATTAAAACTCAGTCATAGAGCTTTTAATCTGTGGCGGCTAAATAGAATCAAATGAGATCTGCATGGTTAAATCTGGTTTTATCTTTAACCAACCGCATCTATTCTCGCAAGCAAGAACTAATCCACAGCACAGGTGTAAAGGGGATGCGACATGTTTTTGTTTTGATTTCTTTAGAAATTATTTTAGCTTTTATTTCTACGCCGCTTTATTTGGGCATAAAATCCGCTTCCGTCTCCGCCTATTTTAGAGAAAAGGGCGGTTATGAAAAAATAAATTTTGATTATAATATTCGTCGAGTCCTAACTCTTACAGGGGTGGGTATTTTTTTATTAATTTGGTTGTTCAAATTGGCGATAATTATTTTTGTGCCGCAAGCGTATGGGCCGTTGCCACTTTATCGTGTTGGCAATCTTGAACCTATAGATATGGTAGTAAGCGGTGATTTAGCTGCTACCAGCGTTGCTTTCCAAACTGCAAAAACATTGAGTTCTTTACCGTCACCCCAGTTAAAAGAAATTCGTAAAGTTGCCGGCGGTACCTATGTTTTTATTGGCAATAGTCAGCCTAGCATGGAGGTAGTTTTGTTATTATCAGAAAAAAATACCATTGTTTATTCTGGTGCGGCAGATAAAAATGGCCGTTGGGAGATAAAACATTCGCAAAAAGATATCAGGCTTAGCGAGGGCAACCATTCGGTTTTAGTCTATAATTTTGATGCAAAATCCGGTGTGCGTAGTGTGGCTGCGGGAGAAAAGTTTTTCAAAATTACCAATACCTGGATTGATTCATTGGTTAAAGATGTGGATGTTTCGGCAAATTGGTCAGTGGTGTTAATTGTAATAGTTGGTATTTTGTTAACTTTTTTAACCCTTTAGAGTTTGAAGAGGATTTGTTTTAGGGGCCAGGATTAATTTGTAAAAAGCCGTATGGTAAAAAGTTTTTTAAATTTTTTCTTTCATTATTCAGGGGCTGTTTTTCGAATTAAGCGCCATATTTTGGAAGCGGACAAATGGTACAAATCAGTATTTTTTTCATTGATACTATTTTTTGTTGAATTTATTTTTGTAGTTATTTCTTTGCCTTTTTATTTTTTAATTTCTCCCAAAAATCTGCATGAGCGTGGATTTATATTTCCTTCATCCAAAGATGATTCAATGGCCTTTAAACATTTTGTTGCTAGGCGCAAGATAAGCGCAATTACCCTTATTAGCGTTTCGGCAGTTTGGGCGTTTAAAGTCTTTTTGTTGGGAGCAATTTCTTATATTTTTTTTGGAGCCGCGCAGATTTTTGCAGATACGCATACGTGGGTATTTTCAAATCCTAGTAGTTATACTTATAATTCGTCTCTCGTAGAGGTGGCTGGGGGAGAGGCAAGACTAAAAGATATTGGTGGCACCACTATAGTTACTACTACTAACCCAGGATTTAATAGTAATGCCACTGGTTGGACTTATGCCGATTGGAATCAGAGTGGTGGAGAGGTAAATGTGGCTGGTACCCGTATAACTACTGGTGGTAATCCTGGTGGATGGGTGAGAATTAATTTTCCTATTGGCAATGGCGATGAGTTGGGCGGATATTATCGTCAACCGTTTGTTATTAGCTTATCTAACCCGTCTACCACTGTTAGTTTTGATTGGCAGGTTTTGGCGCACGATTCTACGCCCGCGCCTGTTACTTTTAAGATGATGGTGTTTGTAGATAGGGCAAGTAGCGTTCCTGTAATAGGTCAGGAAGTTTGGTCTTCTGGAGAAATTACTTCTACCAGCACTTGGCAATCAATTTCCAATTTGGATGTTTCGTCCAAAGTAACTAGCACGGGCACGTATTATCTAAAAGTAGCTGTTTGGCTAGAAACACCTGGTTCAAACACGGGTCCGTTTACTATTGGTTATGATAATATTTTGTTAACCTCTGCCAGTACATCCCATGTATTTTCTTCGTCATTACCATCTATTGCGCCAAACACATCTCTTTCTGATACAAAAATTGTAAGTTGGAATTCGTTTAGTGAAACCGCCATAAAAAATGGCGGGCAAATTTATTATCAATTATCCGATGATGATGGTGTTAGTTGGAAATATTGGAATGGTTCGTCTTGGGCAGCGGCTGCCACAACCACTAATTCCAACACTTCTTCTGTTATAAATGCTCATATTTCATCTTTCACCACCAGTACAAATCAAATAAAATGGAAAGGATTTTTATCGAGTGACGGAACTCAGCAGGTAAGTTTGAGCGCCATTAATATTGATTACACATCAAACAACCGTCCTGCTGTTCCAAGCATATCTGCCAGCCAACAAACAAGCGATGGGTTGGTTAATGTAAATTATATTTTGCAAGATGCAGAAAGCGATCTGTCTAGTTTGTCTGCTTATGAATATTCATTTGATTTGGAAAATTGGTTTGTAATGACAGCTGCAGTTTCAGATCCGGAGCATAGTGGAATTAATAATTTACTGTCTTCGCCTGTTGGGGTAGCACATACTTTTGTTTGGAATGCATTGGCAGATTTGGGCAGTACATATAATAGTTCAGTTTATGTTCGCTTGCGTGCTAATGATGGCATAGCCGATGGCCCCTACGCCACCTCTACTATTTTTGCTGTAGATTATGTAGTCCCAACAGTTTCTAATTTATCTGCCGCACAAGATTTGGGTAGTGCTAGCGTGCGTTTTGTTTATGACCTATTTGATAATACAAGCAGTGATTTATTTGTGGAATTGTTAATTTCCGATGATGGTGGCAGTACTTGGAATGTGGCTTCCAGTTCAGTGTCGGGCGATGTTGGCGCAGGGTTATCTTCTGGCACAAACAAAACTATTACATGGCAGGCCGTCGCCGATTTTGTAAATCAGGAGCAAGACGATATGCAGGTACGCATACGCGCTCGTGATAAGTTTTCCAATCAAGGTAATTTTGTTACTTCAATCAATTTTTTGGTAGACACGCAAGTGCCAACGGTAAATACAACCACCAATTTGTTGGCTCAGCCAAATGCAGGGGATAGCTCGGTTTTAGTTGGGGGTTCTTTTCATGAATCAAATCCTGGGACCAGTAGTTTTTTTGTGGCTATAAATGGCGGTGATTATGGCGCTGTTACTTATGGTGAAGGGTACACAGCCTCGCCTTCTCCACAGCTTGTTAGCATGGGTGCGCCACTTACTGGTGCAGATTATATTTCCAAAGTATCTTTGTCTTTAGAAGATAAGTATGGTCATACCGGGCAAAACGAAAATACTTCTCCAGAAAGTTCTTATAAATATGTAAAGCCTTATACTCCACCAGCACCCGCTATAAGCAATCCGCAATCCAGTACTTTGGATTTAGTAATAAGTAAGCATGCAGACGAAATTGACGGTCTGGAGTATGCAATTTTTGAAGGTTCACAATCAAAATATATACAAGACGACGGAACTTTAGGTGATAGCCCTGTTTGGAAATCTTTGGGAACTGGTGTTGGGCAGTGGGGCGAAGGTGGCGAAGCAGGCAAGGTGATTATACAAAATTTGAGTCAACCAATTTCTGCATATGTATTCCAAATAAAATCTAGAAATATTAGTGATTCGTTTCATGCGGCTAGCAGCGAGAGTGGTTTGTCTGGTGGTGCTTCTTTATCTTATATTTCCCCATCTATTAACATATCAATCAGTTCTTTGGCGCAAACTGCGGATGGTACAAAGTATGTGCCAATTAGTTATTCCGGTGCGGATGCGCAAAGCAATTTAAATAGTTTGGTGGTTTACGAATACTCTACAGACAATACGACGTGGCAGACGATGACAGAGAAAACAGGTGTAGGATCGGATGGAAAAAATAATTTAGTTTTTGCTCCGGCTGGCACCGAACATATGTTTGCTTGGGATGTGGGGGCTGATTTATCTGGTGTAGAATTTTCTACGGTTCGTGTTCGTCTGCAATCTTATGATGGTGTTGGAAATAGTAATTTATCTGTTTCTTCAGTTTTTGAAATCGATACTGCCGGTCCGGTAATATCTGGCATACAAGCCGCTCAATCTGTGGGCAGCAGTACTGTAAATGTAAGCTATGATTTATCCGACGGGGCCGGCATAAACAATGTCGTAGAGTTTTTGATTTCTAGCAATGCTGGCGTTGACTATTTGGTGCCTACTACGACTGTGGTTGGAGATGTTGGGGCAGGAATAAGTTCCGGTGTAAACAAAAATATTGTTTGGAACGCTGGCGTGGATTTTGCAAATCAAACTTCAGCGGCTATGCGTGTAAAAATTATGGCCACAGATCGTTATGGTAATGTTGGGAGCTTTACCGAATCGTCCAATTTTAATTTAGACACCAGTAAGCCTGTCTTGGTGGTAACTGGTGCGGCGCAGGTTGTCGGTACAGATTTAATGGCAGTAAGTTATAATTTGTCAGATGTAAGTTCCACTATCACGTTGTGGATATCTGCAGATGGTGGCTCCACTTGGTTTATTCCGACCAGTTCTGTGAGCGGGGATATTGGTTTTGTATCTTCGGCTGGCGATAAAACTCTTGTGTGGAATATGGCAACCGATTTTATTGATCAAGAAACAAATAGCGCCGTAGTACGCATCATGGCCACAGATTATTTTGGAAATATTAGTGACTATGCATCTTCGTCTATTTTTTCTTTGGATACCAAAGCGCCAATAATTAGCACTGTAAGCGCTGCACAGATTGCGGGCACATCTAACGTTTCTATAAATTACGATTTTTCTGATCTCTCTTCTTTGTCTAATGTTTATATAGAAATTTCATCTGACGGCGGTTTATCTTGGAGTGTGGCTACATCTACTTTGGCTGGTGATGTTGGTGTGGGCGTGTCTACGGGAAGTGGTAAACAAGTATCTTGGAATGCTGGCGTTGATTTGCCAAACAGAGAGGTGCAAAACGCCAGAGTTCGTATTATGGCCACAGATAATCAAGGCAATAGCAGCGCTAAATTTATTTCTAATGATTTTGTTGTAAATACAATTATTTCATCAGCAGCAGAAACTCCTGCTGTGAGCGGTGGCGGTGTGGCTATTCCTATAACCACAGTTCCTGAAACAGAAGATACAGTTGCCCCAGGCGCTCCGATTGTTTTTAGTCCGGACGATAATAGTAATATTAGTGAAACAGCCCTTGTTTTAATTGGTGGTACCGAGCCCCTGGCAGTTGTAGAGTTAATTTTAAATGAAGAAGAAACGTTTAACGCTTATGCTGATAATAATGGTACTTGGCGTTTTGTATTACCGTCTGCGGTTATATTAAAAGAAGGTGCTAATGTTTTCCAAATTAATGCTAAGGATGAGGCGGGGAATGTTAGCGCTTCACTATTTTTTAGATTAAACAAAGCGGTTCTTACAGCTGCTGGTATCGTTCCTATTTTCACCACAAGTCCTATTGTTACAGCCCCCATCATAACAACTCCAGCTCCAGTCATTATTCCAACCAGGCCAGTGGCACCTACTCCCGCCACCGCTCCAGTTATTGCTGAGGTAAATAGAGCGGTTGAAGTGCTAAGTATTCCTGCGCCAGAGGTGGATTTAGTTGTATCGCCAGTTCAAGAGAACTTGTCTACCAACGATATTATAAGATTTAGCGGTATAGCTTTGCCAAACCAAGAATTAATTGTGTATGTGCATAGTGAACAGGCCTTAATTTATAGAGCAAAAGCCAACAATCAAGGTGTGTGGTCTGTAGACCATTCACAAAAATCTTTCGAACTTGCACCTGGCGTTCACACAGTATATGCAGTCGGGCTTAATAACGGGTATAATATAAAAAGTAGACCAGGTTTGGTAAAAACTTTCACAGTCAGTAAAAATTATTGGGTGGCAGCTTTTAATTATTTAAATTTACAGACAACGATAATAGCCACGGCGGTTTTAATTTTTGCTATGGGTTGGTTATATATATTACGAAAAAGAGAGCAAGGTTATTTTACAAAAAATTTATGAAGCAGAGTGATTTACCCCCTAATCAAACGAAAAACAATTTAGCTGTCGCAGCTAAAAACTTTTCGGAAGTTTCGGCAACGGCTGTCTTTTTAGTGGGTATTTTGGTTTTAATTGGGTGGCAGTTTGATATTGGATTTTTAAAGAGTGTGCATAGCGGCTTTGTTACAATGAAGCCAAACACAGCTTTAGGGGTTGTATTTTTGGGTTTATCTTTGTGGTTGTTGCAAGAAAAACGAATGCGTAGCTGGTTAAAGTATTTGGGCTGGGGCTCTGCGCTTTTTGTATTATTTATAGGCCTTACTGCAGTGCTGGAGCATATAACCGGGATAAATTTAGGTGTTGATATGCTTTTATTTCGAGAGTCTAGCCCAGCACCTTTTACTACTTTTCCGGGTCGAATGGCTTTAAATACCGCATTTTGCTTTGTTTTTTTTGGGATTTCTCTTTTGTACTTAAATATAAAAACAAAAAACGGGCTGCACCTGTCGGTAATCCCGGCTGTTTTTAGTGGTTTGGTAGCCTTGGTGGTTATAGTAGGTTATTTTTATGATATATCTCAATTTTATTTTGGAGCAAAGTTTGATACGCTTATGGCTTTGCATACAGCCCTTGCGTTTTTTATCGCTAGTTTGGGGGTTTTGTTTGCTCGTCCAGAAGGCAACCTAACCAGGGTTTTTATAGGTGCTAATTTATCGGGTGTTACTATTCGTCGTCTATTTCCGCTGGCCTTTTTGGTGCCGTTGCTTTTTATTTGGTTAGAACAAGTTGGAAATCGGTATCATTTATATGGCCATGATTTTGGGATGTCCATCACTGCTGCTGCCAGCATCGTGGTGCTCGCCACGCTTATTTGGGTGCACGCTGTTTTGATGGAAAAGAAAGAAGACGCTCGTTTAAAAGCAGTCAAGGAGTTGGTTATAGCTACAGAAGAAGCAAGGCGGCTTTCATTTTTAGTTGAAAACACAATTGAGGCTGTCGCAATAGTTGATTTAGAAGATCATAACGCTTTGCGCTATGTTAACAGCGCTTGGGAAAAAATGTTTGGCTATAAGAAAAATGAAGTAGAAAACAAAAGAGAGCCCTTAATTATTGATGCTATCAAGAAAAATCCTGCGTTGTATAAAAAGTTTAAAGCTTCCATAGCGGCGCATGTTCCGTTTTATGCGGAAATGGAATGGGAAAGAAAAGATGGAAAGTTGGTACCTGTAGAAGTGTTTACCACTCCCACTCAAGATCCAAATACCGGGAAGTATATTTGGTTTAATACTATCCGCGATATAAGTGAACGCAAACAAGCACAAGGTAAGCTTCTGAAAGAGAAAAGGGTGTCTGAATTATTAGCTAAGGATTTAAAAAAGTTTCAATTAGCAGTAGATTCTTCTTCGGACCATATTATGATTACCGATGCCGAAGGGAAAATTTTATATGGAAATAAGGCGATAGAGTCTATTACGGGTTATGCTATCAGTGAAATTATAGGGAAAACCGTTGGTCAAGTTTGGGGTGGGCATATGCCCAAAGAGTTTTATGTTAAATTATGGCATAAAATAAAAACAGAAAAAAAGATGTTTGTAGGAGAGCTAACTAATTACAGAAAGGATGGCACGCCATACACGGCCGAGGTACGAATAAGTCCTATTTTGTTTGATGACGGTGAAGTTAATTTTTTTGTTGGTGTCGAGCGAGACATTACCAGGATGAAAGAAGTAGACAAAATGAAATCGGAGTTTGTTTCTCTAACCTCTCATCAGCTCAGCACTCCGCTTACAGCTATAAAATGGTATGTTGAAATTTTGTTAAAAAAGAAGCATGGATCCGAAGATAAGAAAAATCTGAAACAGATATATGCTAGCAACGAACGAATGATCAGATTGATTAGTGATTTGTTAGATGTGTCTAGAATTGAGTCTGGAAACAAGTTTGCTATTATTTTAAAACCTAAAAACATCGCTTCTTTAATAAAAGAGATTGTAGATACGTCTTTAATTTCTATAAAGACTAAGCATCGTCAGGGAGTAATAAAATTAGAAGATAAATTTCCTGAAGTTTTGAAATTAGAAATTGATGAAAATAAAATACGCCAGGTTTTTCAAAATCTCATTGATAATGCTATAAATTACTCTGTGGATAGAATTAAAATATCTGTTGGATGCAAAGAAGAAGGTGGCCAGATTGTTTTTCATGTTAAGGATACAGGTATTGGCATACCCAAAGTACAACAGGGTCGTGTTTTTGAGAAATTCTTTCGTGCCGACAATACAGCTTTGCTCAAATCTCAGGGCACTGGTTTGGGGTTGTACCTGTCCAAAGCTATTGTAGAGGGGCATGGAGGAAAAATACGGTTTGAATCCGAAGAGGGTGCGGGAACTACCTTCTACTTTTCTTTGCCGTTAAATCGTGGTAAGCTGTAGGGTAATAAAGGCGGGGTTTAATTTAGTAAGAATATCTATAGGGGCTAAAGCCCGCGGCGCGCTCACTCATTTCGATTATATGGGCTAAAGCCACATATATACTCATTCGCTCATAAATAATTTCATTAGAAAATAATTGAGCAAGCTCATTATTTTCTCACTCATTATTTAACTCACTCACTTCGTATATATAGTTAAACATATATTTTCACTCACTCGGAAATAAATAAGCAAGCTCATTTATTTCCTCATTCATTTCAAATATGAAAAAAATTCTTATAGTAGAGGACGAATTGGCGTTATTGTATGCTTTAGCATCTCAGTTTGATAAAAAAGAATTTAAAGTTCTTCAGGCTGTGGATGGCGAAGAAGGCTTAAAAACTGCCCTAAAGTCACATCCGGATTTAATTTTATTGGACTTGCTTATGCCGAAAATGGATGGCATGTCTATGTTAAAAGAATTGCGCAAGGATTCTTGGGGTAAGGGTGTAAAAGTAATAATTTTAACCAACCTAAGTGATGCAGAAAAAATTGATGAAGCGTTAAAGCAGGGGACATATGATTATTTAGTAAAAAAAGATTGGAACATTTCCGAAGTAATTGAAAAAGTGAAAGCTAGTCTGGGTATGAAATAGTGGTATGCTGTTGTGGTTGGAAAAGATAAAAAGCGCCATGCTTCAATGGGTAATTGCGTGGCATGACTTCGTTAAATCAAAAAATAAAATGCTTATTGCGTTTTGTTTTTGTTTTATAGTGGGTGCCGGCGTATTCTCTCTTTTAGAAAATAATGGATCCTTATTTTATTTGTATCTTTTGTTATTCATCATTCTGTTTTTTGTAATAATTTTTTGGCATAAAAAATATATAAGATTTTTGTGTCTATGTCTGCTGTTTTTTATATTGGGGGCGTGTAGATTTTTGATCAGTATCCCAGAAAAAAATTTTGCGAGAGTGGAATTCTATAATGGAGAAAAGAAGGTGTTGCGAGGGTTTGTATCCAGTGAGCCGGATATTGGGTTAAGTGATGCCAGGTATGTTGTGCGGGTGGAGAGTGTAAAAGAAGATCAAAACTCTAAATCCGTGTCTGGCAATATTTCTGTTAAAACCAGGATTTATCCCGAATATAAATATGGCGACACGCTAGAAATAGAATGTTTATTGCAAGAGCCAGCCAATTTTACCACCGCCTCAGCGGGGTCCCGCCTCATGGCGGCGAAAGATAGTAAATTCAATTATATAAAGTATCTAGCCAAACAGGGTGTGTGGTCGATTTGCAGTAATCCGAATATAAAAAATTTGGACGAAAATAAAGGTAATATTTTGGTAAGCTTTATGTTAAAAATAAAAAGTAAAATAAAAGTTCAAATAGCCAGTCTGTGGCCGGAGCCGAACAGTAGCCTAATGGCCGGGTTGCTCTATGGCAGTCGTAGTGGCTTGCCGCAAGAGTTGGTAGATAATTTTAGTCGTACGGGAGTTAGTCATATTGTGGCTGTGTCCGGATACAATGTTAGTATAATTGCCGTGGCTTTAAATATCATTTTAATTTATGCGGGTTTGTTTAGGCGGCAATCTTTTTGGTTTTTAATATCTTTAATTTTGGCGTTTGTATTTTTTACCGGAGCCACTGCTTCGGTGGTGCGAGCGGGAATAATGGCTATAATTATTTTGGCTGCCCAACATATCGGCCGGATGTCGGCGGTAGGCAGAGCGCTAGTTTATGCAGCTGTTGTCATGTTAGTTCTTAATCCGTATTTGTTAGTTTGGGACGCTGGTTTCCAGCTTTCTTTTTTATCTACACTCGGATTGGTTTATCTTTCTCCGATTATTCAATATTTTGTCGATAGTAAATTTAAAATCGAAAGTAATTTATGGAAGTCGGCTTTAGAAGTTTTTATTACTACAATTTCTGCGATTTTGGTCACTTTGCCGCTTATCATGTATCAGTTTGGTAGATTTTCTGTTGTTGCACCGCTAGTTAATATTTTAATTTTGTGGATTGTGCCATGGCTTATGTTGTTTGGGTTCATATCTTTGGTTTTTAGTTTTATATTTTTCCCAGTTGGGCAGCTGGTTGCTTGGGGCACAGACCTGGGAGTTAGGTATGTTATAATGGTAGTGGATTGGTTTGGAAGCAAGAGTTGGAGTGCCTTTAATTTGCGAATTTCTTTGCCGACAATGGTTGTTATTTACCTAGTATTAATCTTATTTATATGGCGAAAAAAGCCAAAGTTTTATCTTCAGAAGTAGGCTATAATTTGGCTGCTGATGTTTATGATGAAAATGAAAATTATCTAAATAGTTTTGAGCAAGGAGAGCTTATCCCTTTGCTTGGTGCGTTGGATGGCAAAAGAGTTTTAGATGTTGGGGCAGGCACGGGCCGGCTATCTTTGCCTTTGGTAAGTAGAGGTGCACACGTTACGGCTCTAGATGTATCGCCTAAAATGTTAGATTTAATAAAAAAGAAGCAGCGCCGCGTTTCAATGAACGTTACGCGGCATGATTCCGTTGAATCAAAAATTACCACTGTGGTTGGTGATGCGGAAAGTTTGCCTTTTGAAAATAATACTTTTGATATTGTGACAGCTGCGTTTTTAATTGTACATCTCAAAAATCCGACCAGATTTTTTGACGAAGCGTACAGAGTCTTAAAAGACGGAGGGATTTTGGTGGTGACCAATATTAATCAGAAGGATCCGCCAACAGTAAAAACAAAAGAGGGAAAAATAATTATAGAATCTTTTTATCATCGCCCAGAAAAAGTTGTAGAAATATTAGAATCGTTGGCGTATGGAATTGAAGAAAATGTTTTTGTAAAAGAGGGGAGTCTTTGGGTAGATCAGATTGTGGTGGCGAGGAAATAAATCCTTCTTCTCCCCACTTCTTTAGTAGAAGTGGGCAAGAATCGCTCGCTAACCTTTATCACCCCATTTTGTCAGCAAAACGGGGTGATACCCCAAAACTGCCTCGCGGATGAATATCTCACAGCCAGTTCGGACTCATTTTTCTCTGACTCTGAACTCACCCCCTCGGGGGTTCAAACACAGAGCCAGACACGAAAAACTCATCTCGAACTGCTTGGTTCGATATTCATATGCTCGGTTACCGACCAGACACTGTTGGGACAACGGTTCGATATCCGAGCATATACGAACCTGCGTGTACTTGCCACGGTGAAATGGAGTGATCCCGACTTTTTAGTTGGGATTGGCGATCATGCGACTATGCTCATTGATCGCCAAAACGACATGAGCCGATGGAAGTACCGTCAGGTGAGTATCAGCTCGGGAACTTTTCCCTCCAGCTTTTGGTTACAAAAGGTGGATGAAGGTATTTCTTTTAAAGAAAGCGGCAAGTAAATGGTGATACAATATAATTATGAATAGCAAAAGTAAAAAAATTTTATTGGCCGCTAGCGCAGTTCTAATTATTTCACTGGGCCTGCTTGGTTATTTTCTATATAAATCCAGCACTAAACACAGTTTTAAAATTACTTTTTTTGATATCGGACAAGGCGATGCGGCTCTTATTCAGTTTGATAATGGCCAGAAAATGCTGGTAGATTGTGGTGCGGATAGAAAAATTTTAGCCAAGCTTGGCCGGGCGTTGCCTTTTTATGACCGCACCATAGATTATGTTTTGGCTACTCATTCGGATTTAGATCATTATGGTGGATGTGTAGACGTTCTCAAAAATTATAAAGTAAAAGAAATTATTTTAAATAATCGTAAAAAAGAATATGATCCGTATTGGCGAGAATGGGACAAAGCAGTAAAAAACGAAGGGGCAAATATAAAAATTATAGACAGTCCGCAAGTTTGGACAATTGCTAGTTCTACTTTGGAATTTTTATCTCCCGACTCATCTCTGGCGTTGGAAGTTGGGGCAGATGATAGCAATAATTATTCTATTGTTTTTAGATTAAAGAATCAGGAAAAGAGTTTTTTGTTTACTGCGGATATGGAAACCCCGCTCGAGAACGCGTTGTTGAAAAAGTATTGTGTTAGCACTTCCACCAAACCTTGCACGGTTTTGGAGTCAGATATTTTAAAAGTTGGTCATCATGGCAGTGACAGCTCTTCAGGCGAGGAGTTCTTAAGAGCAGTAAATCCACAAAAAGCCATAGTGTCCAATGGTAAAAACAATCGGTACGGCCACCCATCTTTGCGAGTTTTAAAGAAAGTGGAACGTTCGGGAGCGGAAATACTGCGAACCGATAAATTGGGCAATATTATAGAGTATTGACATAAATAGCCTAGGATGGTATTATTAGAGCATAAGAAGAGCTTCCATATAGGAACGCTCTTTTTTGTTAGCCATTTTTGTGCTAATATAATAACTAATTATAATTTAATATACTATGTCAGATATTACAAAGGCTATACAAGTATTATGCGAGGAAAAAAATCTTTCTTACGAATCCGTAATGGAAGCTATTGAGTTTGCTCTGGCTGCCGCTTACCGCAAGGATTTTGGTAATAAACAGCAAAATATCAAGGTAAAATTTGATCCAGAAAAAGGCGATATGAAAGCTTGGGATGTAAAAACTGTCGTAGAAGATATTGCTGAGGATGCTCTTTTGGTTGCTCAAGAAGAGTTAACCAAAAGACGAGAAAAAGCCAAAGAAGAAAAGCGAGAATTAACCGAAGAAGAAACAGAAGATTTGCCTCGTTTTAATCCAAAGACAGAGCTCATGCTTAGTGCTGCCAAAGAAATAGATAAAAAAGTAAAAGTAGGAGAAGTGATGGAAATTCCTTTGGAAATCCAGCACGAATTTGGTCGTATGGCTGCTCAAACTGCCAAGCAAGTTATTATCCAAAAAATTCGCGAGGCCGAAAGAGGTATCATGTTTAATGACTTTAAAGGCCAAGAAGGACAGCTTGTGATGGGAACAATCCAAAGAGCGGAAGCCCGCAAAGTTTTGGTAGACTTTGGAAAAGTTACCGGAGTTTTACTTGCCGAACATCAAAATAGTCGCGATCATTATCGCCCAGGTGCACGCATGAAGTTTTTGTTGTTGTCTGTGCAAATGACTCCTCGCGGTTTAGAAGTGCTTTTGTCTCGCAGTGATGTGGCTATGGTACGAGAAATATTCAAACAAGAAATTCCAGAAATTAGCGATGGCTTAATAGAAATAAAAGGTATTGCTCGTGAGGCAGGCTTCCGTTCCAAAGTAGCTGTATTTACAACCGACAAAGCCATAGACCCAATCGGTTCTTGTATTGGTCAAAAGGGAAGTCGTATAAATACTATTATAGAAGAATTGGGTGGAGAAAAAATTGATATTATTCAATATAGCGAAGATGCAAAAGAATATATTGCTCACGCGCTTGCTCCGGCCAAAATCTTGAATGTAAAATTAAACGAATCAGACAAGATTGCCGAAGTTGGCGTTGCTCCGGATCAGTTCTCTTTGGCTATTGGCCGCAACGGACAAAATGTACGTCTAGCTGCCAATCTTACCGGTTGGAGAATAGATGTAGTAGAGGAAGGTGGAAGCGAAAAATTGTCTAGCGATGAAGTAAAACCAGAGGCTGTAGAGGTTGCAGAAGAAGTAGAAGAGAAAAAAGAGGAATAAAACATTAGGTCGGGCTTCAATGGACGCGCCGGCCGCGTTTCAAAGGACGTGACGCGGCATGATTACGTCGAATCAATTTCGTTAAATCAAATCTTAAATTTTTATGATAGCTCTATTTCACACCGTGCTCTACCAACCGATATTTAATGTTTTTGTCTTCTTATACAATATCATTCCCGGACACGATGTGGGTGTGGTAATTTTAGCTATCACTATTTTAGTGCGTTTAGTTTTGTATCCTCTAACCAGTGCTTCAATAAAAGCCCAGCGTTCCTTGCAGGATTTACAGCCAAAAATGGCGGCTATCAAATTGCAATATCCAAATGATAAACAAAAACAAACGGAGGCTACGATGGAGATGTATAAAAACAACAAAGTAAATCCGTTTACTTCTTGTTTGCCAATGTTGTTGCAGCTGCCAATTTTGATTGCTCTGTATATGGTATTGCAGGACGGCTTAAATTCCAAAAATTTAGCAGATTCGCTATATTCTTTTGTTGGTAATCCAGGCACAATCAATCAGATTTCTCTTGGCTTAATAAATATGGCCAAGCCAAACTATGTTCTAGCATTTATGGCGGGGTTAGCTCAATACTTACAAGCCAAGACGATGAGTACCAAAAATCCACCGCCACAAGCAGGTGAAGGAGCTAAAGACGAAGCCATGATGTCTATGATGAATAAACAGATGCTTTATCTTATGCCGGTTATGACTGTAGTAATTGGTTTCAATCTTCCTGGCGGACTTACTTTGTACTGGTTCTTCGGTACTGTGCTTATGGCATTGCAGCAAATTTGGCTTTCCAAATCTAGTAAAAATGAAGGTAATGGCAATGTTATAGAAGGTAAATTGGTTAAGTAAAAAGTAAGCGCACTAAGGTCTATGGTTATAAATCTACGTAAATTATTCTGTTTACCGGTTTATACCGAATCTGGCAAAAAACTGGGTAAAGTTTTTGATTTAGAGTTAGATGTAGATTCGCATACGGTTGTGCGCTACTTAGTAAGATCAAATTTTTTAAGCGTAAAATATTTACTTGTTCAAAGTAACTCAATCAAAGCGATAAAAGAAGATAAAATTATCGTAGAGGATAGCGTTGAAAAAATAAGTTCAGTCGAAACATCTCCAGGCATGGTTTTAGAAGAGTAATTTCACCCTGTTAAATAATTTTAAATTCTCTATAATATATAAATAATTTAAAATTAAGATTTGAATAATTCAAATCTTATTTAACGGGGTAAATATGGAACTAGAACAATCTCTCCGCCAGTCAATACTTAGCACTCTAGCATATTTTGATTTATCTCAATTTCCCCTTACCAAAGAGGAACTTTTTGTTTTTCTTTGGGAGCCGCCGACCGTTAATTACGCAGATTTTTTGGAATTATTACAGACAGATAGTTTTGTAAATGGTAATTTTGAAACCAAAAACGGTTATTATTTTTTGCCAGGACGCCAAGAATTAGTAGAAATAAGAAGACGCAGATTAATTATTTCAGAAAAGAAATTAAAGATTGCCAGGCGAGCGCTTAGAATAATTAGATCAGTTCCGTTTCTGAAAGCGGTATTTGTTTGCAATACGGTGGCATCAGAGCAGGCAAGTATAGATAGTGATATAGACTTTTTCATCGTTACAGCCAAGAACAGGATTTGGATTACCAGATTATTTGTTACATTTTTACTAGGACTGTTTAGATTGAGGCGTGTTAAAAATCGTGTCAAAGATAAAATTTGCCTTAGTTTTTATGTTACCGAAGAAGCTTTGGACCTGTCCAAATTTAGAGTAATAGACGACGATGTTCACTTTGCTTTTTGGATAAACCAAATGTTGCCGGCGTATGATCCGGATAATTTTTATGCCAAATTTTTGGAAGCAAACAGTTGGACAAAAAAGTATTTACCAAATATAAATAGTAGTAGCGCTTCTTCGTATATTTTTAGGATTACCAATTCTAAATTAGGCAAAATTTGGAAGAGTGCATGGGAGAAAATGTGGGAGGGGAGTTATGGCAGCTTAATTAATGAGGAAGCCAAAAAAATACAGATTTCTAAGATGAAATTTTCTGGTAACAAAATAGACCGAGGCGATGATAAAGGAGTGGTAATTTCTGATTCTGTATTAAAATTTCACGAAAAAGATACTAGAATTGAATATAGAGAATTATGGAAAAACAAAATCGGGGTTTAATTTTGCAAGAAGTTCAACATGTGTTAGCGTTGTTGTTTTTGTTTTTGCTGCCATGGCAAACCAGATATATTTGGAAGTATGGCCAATTAAATGGCGGCTATTGGGAGTATGGCACGGGCAGTCTGTATGTAACAGAGATTTTATTGTGGGTTATTTTGGTATTATTTTTTGTTAATAATTTTTTAAAGAAAGAAGTTTGGGTCGGTTTGTTTAAAAATAAAAATGTTTTTTCTTTGGTGTTCGCTGGGTTTTTAGCTGTGGTGGGCGCATCAGTAATGTTGAGCGAAAATTTTGGCATCTCCTATAATTATATTTTCCGTATTTTGGAGGGCATGGCCATAATGACGGTGCTGTTTCGGAGCGGGCAGTCTGTCATCCTGAACGGAGTGAAGGATCCCTTAAACACAAATGAAAGGGATTCTTCGGTCGCTTTTCTTCCTCAGAATGACAGATATGTAGTTGCTATTTGGCTTGGCGCGGTAGGGCAGGGAGCGCTGGCGATTTATCAGTTTTTGACCCAGCATGTTTTTGCCAGCAAGTGGCTAGGTATGGCAGCGCAAGAGTCGTACAACTTGGGCCCAAGCGTAATACAATTTGCTGACCAGAGGTGGTTGCGCGCCTACGGTAGTTTTGGTTCGCCAAATTCTTTGGGGATTTATTTGGCTGTGTTATTTGTATTAGGTTTTATTTTATATTTTAAAACGCAAATACCGCGCTATAAAATTTTAATTAGCGTAGGTCAATTATTTATTTTATCTGGATTGTTGCTTTCTTTTTCTCGCGGGGCGTGGTTGGCAGCTTTGGTTGGTCTGGCATCTCTTTTTATTGTTTTATTTTTTAAACAAAAAGATTTTTTACGAGATTTTATAAAACAGATCGTATTTGCTTTGGGTGTAGCTATATTTTGGATTATTATTTTTTATCCAGTTTTTAACGCCAGATTTAATTTGCAAAATCGTTTGGAAGCCACGTCTGTTTCCGAAAGAAAAGGGCAGTATAGCGAATCTTTATCTTTTATTAAATTAAATCCAATTTTTGGGGTTGGGCCGGGCGTATATACTTTTGCTTTGGCCAAAAAATATCCAGATTTAGCTTCGTGGCAGCTGCAGCCAATACATAATATTTATTTACTTATTCTCGTAGAGATGGGCATATTTGGTATGTTGGCTATATTTTTATCAGTTGCCAGTATTGCTAGACTGATACTTAAAAATAACTTAATTTACGCACCAGTTTTGACGGCTTTGTTTGCTTCTGGAATGCTAGATCATTGGTTGGCCAGCCTGTTTACAGGCATGGTTTTTTGGTGGGTAGTCTTGGGTTTAGGCCTAAAAAAGAACCCTTGACACCAACGCACTCTTCTTGTAAAATGACCTCACTCTTATCACTCTATTATTTTGAGTGATAACATAATTATTAATAAATTCTAATTTTATTTGTATGCAACTTAAGCCCTTAGGAGACAATGTTTTGGTCAAGCAAATTAAAGCCGATGAAGTTACTTCTTTCGGTTTGGTTTTGCCAGATAAAGATGAAAAGAAAGCCGAGGCCGAAGTGGTAGCTATTGGCCCGGGCAAATTATTGGAAAATGGCCAACGAAGTGTGATGGAAGTAAAAGTAGGCGATAAAGTATTATTAAAAAATTGGGGTGGAGAAAAGGTAGAGCTAGATAAACAGGAGTATAAAATTGTTTCTCAGGATGACATTTTGGCAATATTTGGATAAATTTAAACTGTCATTCCGAATCCCTTTTGTGGGGTGAGGAATCTTTGTCCATATTGTTGTTAAGTACAGAGATCCCTCGTCGCTACGGCTCGCTCGGGATGACAATACGTTGCATAATTCTTAATTCGTAATTCATAAATTTTAAATACTATGGCAAAACAAATTATTTATAGTGAAGAAGCCAGACAAGCATTGCTTCGCGGTGTGAATGCCTTGGCAAATGTTGTAAAAGTAACTCTTGGTCCAAAAGGACGCAATGTGGTTTTGGACAAAGGTTTCGGTGCGCCAACCATTACTAAAGACGGTGTAAGCGTTGCCAAAGAAGTAGAGCTAGAAGATAAATTTGAAAACGCTGGCGTGGAGTTGGTAAAAGAAGTTGCCAGTAAAACAAATGAAGATGTGGGAGATGGCACAACCACCGCTACAGTTTTGGCTCAAGCAATTATAAAAGAAGGAATGAAAAACGTCACTGCCGGCGCAAATCCAGTGGCTCTTAAACGAGGATTGGATAAGTGCATGGGTTTAGTTGTAAAAGAATTAAAAGAAAATATTGCTAGACCGGTAGAGCAAGCAGAAATTGCCGACGTAGCAAGTATTTCTGCCAACGACAAAGAAGTTGGTACAAAAATTGCCGAAGCGATGAAAGAAGTTGGCAAAGATGGTGTAATTACTGTAGAAGAATCACAATCTTTTGGCTTGACTATAGAAACTGTAAAAGGTATGCGTTTCGACAAAGGTTATGTTTCCGGTTATATGGTAACAAATTCCGAACGCATGGAGGCTGAGTATAATGATCCATATATTTTAATTACCGATAAAAAAGTTACTTCTATCCATGATGTGTTGCCTGTGTTAGAAAAAGTAGCACAGAGCGGCAAAAAAGATTTGGTGCTTATTGCAGATGATATAGAAGGAGAGGCTTTGACTACTTTTGTATTAAATAAATTGCGTGGAACATTCAATGTGCTCGCAGTAAAAGCCCCAGGTTTTGGCGATAGACGCAAAGAAATGTTGCAAGACATTGCTATACTTACTGGTGCCAAAGTAATCACCGAAGAAGTAGGATTAAAATTAGAAAATGCAGGTTTGGAAGATTTGGGTTCTGCTCGCAAAGTAGTTTCTACCAAAGATAATACTACTATTGTAGATGGCAAAGGTCTGGCCAAAGATGTAGAAGAGCGAGTTTCTGTAATTAGAAAAGCGATAGAAAAAACCGACAGTGAGTTTGACAGAGAAAAATTACAAGAACGTTTGGCTAAACTTGCGGGTGGAGTAGCTGTAATTAAAGTTGGTGCAGCTACCGAAACCGAAATGAAAGAAGTAAAACATAGAATAGAAGATGCGGTTGGCGCTACCAAAGCAGCGGTAGAAGAAGGTATCGTGCCGGGCGGAGGTGTGGCTTTGGTGCGCGCTATCAAAGCGTTGGATAATGTAAAATTAGAAAATGAAGAGGCGGTAGCTGTAAATATTTTACGTCGCGCTCTAGAAGAACCGTTGCGTCAAATTGCAATTAATGCTGGTGTAGATGGAGCCGTGGTGGCCGAAGAAGTAAAAAAGAGCTCTGGAAATATGGGCTATAATGCTGCCACTGGGGTATACGAAGATATGGTGAAAGCTGGTGTAATTGATCCAGCCAAAGTAACTCGCACAGCCCTGCAAAACGCAGTTTCTATCGCCGGAATGTTCCTAACTACCGAAGCCGTAATTACCGAGATTCCAAAGAAAGATGAGCCGATGCCGCCAATGGGTGGTGGTATGGGAGGTATGGGCGGTGGCATGGGTGGTATGTATTAAAGTATAGGTGGAATGCTTGCCCGATAGAGCTTTAGCGAAGGCGGGTATTAAAATAAAATTAAACAGAAGCGCTCCGAAAGGGGCGTTTTTTGTTGTAAAATATTAGATTACAGGGTAAAATTAAATTAACAATTAAAGCTTTAATGTTATTTTAGAAGCAAAGCTTGCTAATTTTATCAGGTCTCACAAATATGGAAAAAACATTTTTCATATTTGATTCAACCTTCGAAATTATGGTTCAAAATATAATAGCTGCCTTTGCAGGATTTCCGCCAGAATTAGTTACTTTTTTTGTAGCTATGACGCCCATACTGGAACAGAGGGTGGCGCTACCTATGGCCATTATTGGCTTTAATATGCCAGTGTGGAAGGCGCTAGCTATTACTTTGGCGGGTAATCTGTTACCCACCACAGCCCTTCTTTATTTTGCCGATAATTTTCATACATGGGTAAACAAACATTCCGGTACATTTTTTGGTAAAGCTTGGCTCAAAAGTTTGCACAATGCGCAAGAAAAATTTGCTAAGTACGAAAAATACGGTTTGTTAGGCCTGGCTTTATTTATCGCTTTGCCTATTCCAGGTAGTGGAATTTTTACCGGCACGATGATTGCATTTCTAATGGGCGTGCCATTTAAGCATTCAGTCCCATATATTTGGGCAGCGGTTATTGGTTCGTCGCTGGTTACTATGTTTATATCAGTAGGTATTGATAAAGTATTCTAAGTCTCCTTTTAGTCCCTTACCTTATAAGCGGTAGGGTAGAAGAGGGGTTTTTGTGGTAATGTTTATATGCAAGAAGATTTGGATCCGAATAAGGCAATTTATGTTGACCCGAAACATCAGGAGCATGCTTTTGATTTACCTTTTTGGCGAGACAATGAAAAATTATGGGCGTTGGAAGTTCCAATAGAAGAAATGAACGTTGATGAGCTGCTTTGGATTTTAGATTTGCCTTTTTGGGAAGATGAAAAAGGTAATATTGTTATTGCACCTAAAGAAGTTATAAATAATCCGGAAAAATATCCAGCACATAGAGATAAAATCAAGGCTGCCGACACTTCTTATCCTATCGATATAATGAAAAACAAAAAAGGTAAGTGGCTAACCCTGGACGGTCTTCATCGACTTGTTAAACTAGTGTTAGCAAACGAACCAACTATTCAAGTAAGAAAAATTCCACCCGAACTTATACATCTTACAGCGCGAGATTAAATCATCATCCCTATGTCCGTAGAAGATTTGCATGAGTTACAATCCAAAATAAAAGATACAAAAAAACTTCTTAATATTGACGATTTACAAAAAAAGCTTGAGCGGTTAGCCGAAGAGATGAATGCCCAAGATTTTTGGAGCAACCAAGAAACTGCTCAGGTTGTGAGCCAAGATTATCAAGATATAAAAAAAGAAATAGAAAAGTTTGCCGATTTAGAAAAAAGAACAAATGATTTATTGGAGTTGTCTCAATCAGATGATAATTCTTTGGTAAGTGAGATTGACCAGCAGACAAAAAGTTTGCAAAAAGAGTTTGCTGATTACGAATTTTTGGTGTTACTTTCGGGGCCATACGACAAAAATAATGTTATTTTATCTATTCATGCCGGCGCAGGTGGTACCGAAGCTCAAGATTGGGCCGAAATGCTTTTGCGTATGATAACGCGCTTTTCCGACAAGATGGGTTGGCAAACTAGAATTTTGGACGAGTCACGTGGGGCGGAAGCTGGTTATAAATCAGTAATGCTAGAAATAAAAGGACGGTTTGCTTATGGATATCTAAAATCCGAACACGGCGTGCATAGATTAGTGCGCATATCTCCGTTTGATGCCGAAAAAATGCGCCATACTTCTTTTGCTTTGATAGAAGTTTTGCCAGAGCTGGACGATAGAGTAAAAATCGAAATAGATCCAAAAGATATTCGCATAGATACTTTTATGTCCGGAGGCAAGGGAGGTCAGAGTGTAAATACCACTTATTCGGCTGTGCGTATTGTGCATATTCCAACAAACATTTCTGTATCATGTCAAAACGAAAGATCTCAGCAGCAAAACAAAGATACGGCAATGAAGATTTTGCAATCTAAATTAAACGCCTTGGAAGAAGAAAAAAAAGCAAAAGAAAGATTGGAAATGAGAGGGGAGTACAAATCTGCCGAATGGGGAAATCAGATTCGTTCGTATGTGCTGCATCCGTATCATCTAGTAAAAGACAATCGAACAGAATACGAATCTGCCGATCCGGAGTCTGTATTAGAAGGAGAGTTATTGCCGCTTAGTGAAGCATATCTAAAGTGGATAAAAACGTAGTATGCAAATTCTAAAGGAGTGTTATTTATCGCAAGCTGTTGCTTCATTGCTCGAAGGCAAGGTTTTGGTATTTCCTACAGAAACTTCTTATGGTTTAGGGTGTGATGCTACTAGTCAAAAATCAGTAGATAAAATTTTTAAAATGAAGGGCAGAGGTGATGACAAGCCGTTGCTTATAGTGGTGCCAACTATAGATGTGGCCAGAAAATATTTGGAATGGAACGATGCGGTTGACCGGTTGGCCAAAGCGCATTGGCCAGGGGCTCTAACTATTGTGGGTATGGCCAAACCAAATTCTGGTCTGGCAAATGGTGTTATCTCAAAATTTGGTACAGTGGCGGTACGAGTCAGCGCCAACAATGTAGTTAAATTTTTAAGCGAAAGTTTGGGCAAGGCGTTGGTGGCCACCTCTGCCAACATATCTGGTGCCGGAGACGTATATAATAGTAGCGAAGCACAAGCGATGTTTTCCGAAAAAGTTTTTCAACCGGATATTATTTTGGATTATGGCCAATTGGAGAAAAGGCCACCCACCACTATAGTGGATGCGACAAAAGATAAGATAAAAATTTTAAGACAAGGCCAAGTGAAAATTAAATTTCGAGAATTTTTTTCTATAAAAATAAAACCATGGATAGCTTGGATGGTAATTGGTATTGGAGCCATACTTTTTTCTATTTTATTTTTGACTCAATATGTTTTGGCTATGGCCGAAACAGAAAGCATGAGTGCGGTGGGTTTATTTCAAGCAGATCTTATATCTGGCAATCACTTGGTAAATACTAGATATAAAAGAGCTCCGATAAAAGTAAAAGGCCTATACCTTACAGCCTACTCTGCCGGTGGCGAGAAAAAAATGGATTCTATAATTAAATTAATAAACGAAACAGAGTTGAATGCGGTAGTTATAGATCTAAAAGATTATAGCGGTAAAGTTTTGTATGATTCCAAAATTCCTTTGGTTGATAATTTGAAATTACAAGACATTAGAATAAAAAATGTAGAAAAATTGCTTGCCAAATTAGATGAAAATAATATTTATAAAATTGCTCGTATTAGTGTTTTCCAAGATCCGATTTTGGCAGAAAAGAAACCGCAGTGGTCTATAAAATCCAAACAGGGAGGTTTGTGGAGGGATAAAAACCATTTAGCGTGGGTGGATCCGGCCAATCCAGAAGTGTGGAAGTATGTAATTTCTGTGGCCAAAGAAGCTGGTCGTATGGGCTTTGATGAAATAAATTTTGACTATATACGTTTTCCAACCGATGGTCGTATGTCCGATATAGTTTATACAAACGGGAACAGCAAACGTTACGAAGTGGTAGCTAAATTTTTTAAATTTTTATCTAAAGAGATGGAAGATGAACCAGTCTTTATCTCCGCGGACTTGTTTGGCTTAACTACCGAAAAGAAAGGTGAAGACGACATGCAAATTGGTCAGCGATTGTCCGATGCGGTTTTGTATTTTGATTATGTTATGCCTATGGTCTATCCTTCGCATTACCCAAGTGGTTATAGGGGTTACAAAAATCCAGCCAATTATCCATATGAAGTTGTTTATCAATCTATGAAAGCTGGAGTAAAACAAGCCGAAGGCAAAAAAGCCAAGCTTCGTAGCTGGATTCAGGCATTTAATCTAGGGGCAGTATATGATGGCGCAAAAATAAAATCCCAAATAAAAGCTACCGACGATGCTGGGGCAGACGGTTGGGTTCTGTGGAATGCGGCCAATAGGTATACAAGTGCCGGTTTAGAGAAAGAATAATAGATATGCTTGGTGATAGAAAAAGTAAGTTAGAAAAGAATTTCTTCAAAATTTTTTTCATTAACGCCCTTCTTAATGTAAAGATGATAAATATTGTTATCTCTTTATTTTATGTTTACCGTAGTTTGCGAGTGGCAGATATTTTTTATTTAGGAGTTGTGTATTCGGCTACGGTAATACTAAGCGAGGTGCCATCAAGTTATTTGGCCGATAGATTTGGCAGAAAACGCACTATTATTATGGCCGCATTTTTTGGTCTTCTGCACTGGGTATTTTTTTTAACCGCAAATTCCTTTTTTCTATTTGCAATCGGCATAGTGTTTTATGCGCTGGCCGAATCTTGTATGAGCGGTACGGACGAAGCTTTTGTTTATGATACCAACAAAGAACTTAATAACCAGTCTCAGTCATTACAAAAATTAAGTCGCTATTTTTCTTCCGAAAGATTTTTCAAAATATTTTCTGCGTTTTTGGGCGCTATTATTGCCAAAGATTTACTGGATTGGCAATTTAACTCAATTATTATGGTAGATATGGTAGCGTCTGTGGTAGCTATTATCTTTGCCTTTACATTACTCGAGCCGAATCATTTTATGGATGTAGAAAAGCAGGAGGCTGGATTGATAAAGGATGCTTATAAAATTTTATCCAGAGACAAAACACTTATGTTTAGCGTACTTAATAAGCTGCTTGTGCTTATTGGCGCTCACTTGTGTTGGGCCTATGCCACGGTTTTCTTTGTTGATAACTTAAGCATATCTGTTGTAACTATGGGTATAGTTTGGAGCGTGTATCATTTCTTGGTGTTGGGCGCCAGTCATTTTTTGCATTCTTTATGGCCAAATCATTCCGAAACAGTTAAGATTAATATGCTAAGCGCCGTTGTTTCGGCGGCTTTGGGGATGTTTCTTTTCAGTTGGTTCTTTTTCCCATATAAGTATATCCTTTTAGCGTTTTATCTTATAGTAGAATTCACTGCTTCTATAAGACAGCCTATTTTTTCCAATATTTTTAATAAGCAATTCTTCTCCTATAATAGAGCTACCACCTTATCTATGGCCAATTTTGTCCAGCATGTATTTCAGATCCCGTTACTGCTGCTCACGGGCTGGCTTGTCGGTATAAATATTATTTTTCCGTATGTAGTTGCTTTATTCCTAGCGCTTGCCGCAGTTCTTTATTTTAGAATAAATCAAAAAGAACCTAACAATGTATATGTCTCAAAAACTATTTAATGAAGATTATCTAAAGCATCTTTGCCAAAAATACAGCCTTACCCCGTCCAAAAAATATGGGCAGAATTATTTGGTAAATCCAGAGCCGATAGAAAAAATGGTAAATGCAGCAGAAATTAAAAAAGACGATGTGGTAGTAGAAGTGGGTCCGGGATTTGGCGTTCTTACGTTAGCTTTGGCAGAAAAGGCAAAAAAGGTAATTTCATTTGAAATTGAAAAAAAATTGACGACCTACTGGAAAAATATTACAGGTCATCCTGAACGGAGTGAAGGATCCCTCTTGGCGAACGAAAGGGATTCTTCGGCAGAGCCTCAGAATGACAAATACAAGAATATAGAAATAGTTTGGGGAAATATATTATACGAATTTAAAGGTGATGGATTAAAAGCGGGGGAGTACAAAGTAGTAGCCAATTTACCATACCAAATTACTTCGCATGTAATTAGGAAATTTTTGGAAATGGAAAACAATCCAGATATGCTGGTGCTTATGGTGCAAAAAGAGGTAGCCGAAAGAATTTGTGCGCAAGCAGGTGATATGTCTGTTTTGGCGGTATCTGTTCAATATTATGGCAAGCCAGAGATTGTCACTTTTGTGCCACGTTCATCTTTTTGGCCAATGCCGGCGGTGGATTCGGCAGTAATAAAGATAAAAATAAATAAAGATAATGCAGGTGCTAAAAATAATAGCGAATCTTTTTTCAAGCTTGTAAAAGCTGGTTTTTCTAGTCGTAGAAAAATGCTTATCAAAAATCTAAGCGCGGTAGCGGACAGGCAAGCTCTACGCAACCTATTTAAAGAACTGGGTATAGACGAAAAGGTGCGAGCGCAAGAATTAAGCGTGGAGCAGTGGAAAGAAATAGTTGCCAAATTGTCATTCTGAAAGAAGTGGGAGAGCTCCTTTTAAAGTTTAAGGGATCCTTCGCTGCTGTGGCGGCTCAGGATGGTTTTTGCTTGCGACAGCAAAAACCACTTATCCCCATTATTTTTTTATTTTGTTTGTGTTATAATATTGGAAGTAAGCAAGTGAAGCAATGAAGCTTATTTTAACCGATAGTTAGTATGCCAGAGGAGCAAGACGGCGGCGGGTTAAGAAAAGAACAGAAAATGGGGATAGCCCTGCTTTCTATTTTTGCCGTGTTTGCAATCGTCTTGGGTTTCTTGCAAATTCGCAATACCATGTATGCGCCCTTTGCTCTAAACAATAAAGTTCCTTATGTAGTAAGAGATGAAATAGATACAAACGAAGCACTCATGTATCGCGATACAGACAAAGACGGGCTTAATGATTTTGATGAGTTGTATGTTTATATTACTAGTCCATATTTGGCAGATACCGACTCCGACGGTCTAGATGATAAAACAGAAATAGAAAAAGGTACCAGTCCTATTTGTGCGGAAGGGCAAACTTGCTCCGAGCTTGCTGCCAATGAGGACACTTTGTTAAACACTGCTCCGGCAGATTCGGCAACTTCCACTTTGGGGCCACCGCCTTCTACCGAAGAGCTTGACCAGCTTATAAATAATCCGGCAGAAATCCGCAAGATGTTGCTCGCTTCTGGTTTTGACAAAAAGATATTGGATCAAACATCCGATGCCGACCTTATGAAAATGGTAAAAGATGTTTTAAATTCTACCAGCACAACCCCTTAAACTTTATATGACAAAATTTAAAAAATTTGCTCTTAAAGTTCTATTATCTGTATTTACTTTTGTAACTGTGGGTGGTTCTTTGTTTTATGTTCAGCCTGCCAAAGCCTTCCCGGTAGAAATTACTTGGGACCCTGGCTATGTGTGGAGCGTGTACAAAAGCTTTATAAAAGACGCTGCCGTAAGTATCAGCGTACAAACTTTTTCATATTTTTTACGTCGTATCGCCTACGATTCAGCTGTTTGGTTAGCCTCCGGAGGAAAAGGACAGTCGCCATTTGCGCAATACAAAAATTTTGGTGATTACATGAAAAATGTAGGAGACAACGCTGCCGGTGTAGCAATAGAGGCATTGGGTACAGACGTTGGTTTCAATTTATGTAAAATTCCAGACCCAAAGATAGATTTGGCAATGCGCATAGGTCTTACTTACAAATTTTTGGATTTGACACCGAATTTAAATACCTTACCTGGCGCAAGAAAACCAACCTGTACTTGGTCTACCTTTCAAAACGATGTCCTGAGTGCCGATAATTGGCAGAGTCAATTTGGAAGCACAAATGATGTAGCTCGCAAATTTAACGTAGCGTTTTCTGTTGAGCAAACAGATGTGGGTATACTTATGAGCGCCACAGAAAAGATAGATAAATATGTGGCTCAACAATCAGCTTCGGCTCAATTACAGCGTCAAGAGGGTGATGGATATAACCCATTGTCTACCCTTATATCTAACGAAATAATAACGCCCGCTAAGAATGTTGCCGAATATGCTCAGTCACTAAATCCGGATCAGCAATCCAAATCAGCAGAGGCTGGATTTTTGTCCACTCTTGGTACTGGAGCAGTGGGCAGTATTGCTAGTGCTGCCGGTTTATTTTTAAACACTTTGGCCACACAGATGATGAAAAATTGGCAAACCAAAGGCATGTTGCCTTTTGGGGTTGGTTGTATTAATGGGGTAGTGGGTTCTGAATGTAAAACTTTACAAGACACGCTAACTAATTTACAAGGACAAGTATCAAGAGGTGGTCTTCAAACTGCGCAGGCACTGTTTAGTGATCTGCTTACCCCTCCAAATATTGCTGTAGATCAATACAATGTATTGATTAATTTTACCAATTGTCCTACCAGTCCTGCTCCGGATAATTGTGTTATTGACGCTGCTTTGGCTCAGGCAGCTCAAGAAGCCGATGCTGGTAAAACAGTAACTATTGCTCAAGCTATAGAAAAAAATTGGCTTCATGGTGAATGGAAACTTATTTCTCCAGATCGTTTTGCAGACAATGTAGACCCTACCTGTTATCAGAGAGCCTATTGTTTTGCCAATATTGCCAAACTTCGCAAAGCAAGAATTTTTCCTTTAGGTTTTGAAATAGCGGCCTTAAAGAGTAATCCAGATAAACCATGGACATTAAAACAAGTCGTAGATGGCTTTAATGATTGTAATTTTATAAGAGATACAAGTGGCAAAGTAGTTGGCGTAGAAAACGACCCAGTCAACAAGCCATTTTGTCATTTAATTGATCCGGAATGGGTAATCAAAGCGCCGCCATCAAAGTGTAATTTTATGGCTTATGGTTCCAGTCCATATTTTTCTGGTACTGCAAACCGTGCTCAAGAGTGTGTGGATATGACCACCTGTGTGGCCTATGATAAAGACGGAAATTGCGCCACTCAAGGATACTGCACCAGAGAAAAAAATGTTTGGAAGATAGATGCGGGTCAGTGTGATGTGCAGAATCGTACTTGTAGATCTTTCCAAGACAGCACTGGCAAAACAGTAAGCTATCTCTATCGCACCCTTAACACAGGTTTTTGTACCCAAGAAACTGTAGGTTGTTCGCAGTATAGTCTAAAACAAAACAATACTGGTGCTTGGGTTGGTTATTCCAGTACAGACTTAAATGCTGTAGGAGAAAATTCTGCTATATATTTTAACGATAAGGTTTCCACAAACTGTTCCCCAAATTCAGAAGGATGTTCTGCTTTCAAAGTGGCAGATGGCGCAGATACACTTTATTTGCGTAAAGCACCATACTATTTGGGTTGTTATGATACAAACAATACAACTTTGGCCACAGATTGGCCTAGAACCGTCAGCGATTTAAACAGGCTTCCAAACAAACCAGAATGTAGCAAGTTCTCTTCTGCCTGTATTGCCGACGAAGTAAATTGTAATTGGTATGAACCAACTAGTTACTCTGGCGATGCAATACCGGGTAAATTTACACCTGCCACAGTAGTAGAAGATCAAATAGTTTGGAACGATCAATGTGATCAAAGATGCGTCGGCTACGCTGGTTATAGAGAAATGCAGAGTAATTATTCAAATGGTCAATCACTTGCATACATTATTCCGTCTTCCGGTTCATCGTGTAGTGCGGCAGAAGAAGGTTGTGCCAGCTTTACCAATTTATCAACCACTACAGGAAATTTAGAAACAGTTGAATATTATTCTTATCTACGCCCTTGTATTTTGCCTGATCCAGCCAGACAGAAAAATTTCTTTACATACGAAGGTTCTACGGTGGGTGGGTTCCAATTAAAATCCTTTATTTTAGAAAGAGACACAGATGGCAGTCCAAAATATTTCTATCGCACACCTCAAGATAGAGCTGCATACGATGCTATTTGTACAGAAGCTTTGTACAGAAGTGGCTCAGCTAGCCCAGATTGCCGTCAGTTCAATGACGACCAAGGAGCTGTATATTACAGGTTGTTGTCTAAGACCATCGCAGTTTCTACAGCATGTACCCCGTATCGTCTAAACGATAGCGATCTTTATGCTGTTAGCTTAAACCAGGTTGATTGTGCGGCTCAAAGAGGAAACTGGGATGCAGCTGCCGGCACTTGTCAGGTGTGTTTCCAGAATGGAGAATACAGAGACGGTCAATGTTTTTATAACGGCTTACCTGGCGGTAATCAAAATACTGCTGGTACCAGCAAAGCATGTAGCGCTGCGGTAAATACTTGTCGCGCCTACAAAGGCAATGCAGGCAACAATGTTCGTAATGTTTTCAGTGATGATTTTGAAGAGCCAACACCAGGCGAAGCATTGGCTGGTTGGGGTCCGGCATTTGCCACCACCCAATCTTTGGAATCCACTCATGCTGGCGAACATTCATTATCATACAATGGTGCCGCTGCGGCCTACAAAGACATCGTTCTAACCCCTGGTCAAAGTTACGATCTAACTTTTTGGGCCAAAGGTTCTATAGGTCAAAGCGTTACAGTAACTCTAGAAAACGGCAGTGTTTCCACTTTGGGCTCCGTTAGTATCGGCGATGTTTGGCAGAATTATCATTTAGGGCCAGTAGAATTAAATGGTACTGTTACTAGCACTAGACTCAGCTTTAGGCTGAGCGGTGGTGGTGCAGGTCAATTATTCCTGGACAATGTAAGCCTTAAAGAAATAACAGATTATATTTATTTAGTTAAAAATACTTTAGAAGTAGACCCTGTTTGTGATAGTAATTTAAACGATAATTTACCGGGTGAAGCTTTGGGATGTTCACAGTACCAGACACCAGATAAAAAACCAATATATCTCACAGGCTTTACTTCTCTTTGTAGAGAAAAAGCTATCGGCTGTACAGCACTGGTTGATACCTACAACACACCAGACGAACCTCTTTCACGCGCTTACAACGTTTGGTTGTCTGGAAATGGCGGCCAAACTGTTTCTAGAACTATTAGTGGTAGAAGTTATTCATGTCGTATAGCTCTAGATCAAGCAGGCTGTTATATAAATGTAGAAGATTCTACTCTGGCCGAAATTGTTGCAGGCGGTGGCTTGGTAGTTACTTCTACCATATATATACAGCCAGACAATGCTACTTCCACACCAATTTATTTAGTTGCGAGCAAAGAAGCAAGTTGTAGCTCTGTAGATTTGGGTTGTACAAAGACAGGTAAATTAGTTCAAGGTCCTACAGGTCCAACCTATACAGAAGTAATGGTAAAATCTGATCCGGCGTCATTTAGTTCTACTCTTTGTCAGAGTGAAGCTGTGGGTTGTAACGCATATTCGTCTATAGAAGGTGCTCTGTATTTCAAAGATCCAGAAGTTTTGGGTCAAAAAGTTTGCGCCTACAGAGACAATGTTACAAAAAACGGAGTAAAGTATAGTGGTTGGTTCTGGAAAGGGGTAGGTAAGTGTAACACCGGCGCGCCTAATAGTCCGTTATGTACCACCGATAGCGATTGTGGCACAGGTATAAGATGTGAAAACAAAGATGAGCAAGCCTGCTATCCAAATTATTTGCAATCTGGAAATAGTTATGGATTATGGTCTTATGGTGTAAGTACTTCTTACGACAACTTTGTCGGAGAATGTCCTGCTGCACAAAATGGCTGTACCGAATACATAGACCGTAACGAAAATAATAAAACTTATTATCTTATAAACGACGACAGGCTAAAAACACAACAAAATGAATGTAATGGAGAGATAAGTGAAAAATCTGGTTGTATCCTTTTGGATAAAACAGATAGTCCTAATAAACTATGGAACACAGCCAGCTCATACGCTGCCAGCACTAACCAAAATAATAATTTAGTAGCGCCAGTTGTAGGCTCTGGTACTGCTGTCAACGATGCCAATACAATACTTAAAGTAAGCAGGGATAGAGAATGTGGTGAGTGGTTGCAGTGTCGATCATCTCATAGAGTTTTTGACTCTCAGTCCGGTAGTTACAAAGAAGTTTGTGATTTTGTAGGTCGTTGCAACAAAGCTTCACAATCTACTGTCAATGGAGATTTTATCAACTGTGACAACTGGTTAGATAACTCCCATGAATTAACCGGCCAAACTCTAACAGACGACGCCTATCGCAATCGTAGCACCGATTGGAAAGGTCAGGACTTTAGCGGCTACAGTATCTTAAATACTTTCCCGGTAGAAGAATTATCAGAAGTAAATTTTGGTAGTGTGACTGCGCCAGACTGGCGTTTAGTTAAAACATTGGCTTGTGGCACTGGTGCCAATTGTCAATTCCCTTTAGCTGCAAATAATCCGGCTTGTAGATCTAATAATAATGGTAATCCATGTGGAAACAATGGTCTTGGTGTTTGCCGTGGAGTTACAAATCCGGTCTGTGTACAAAGCCTAGATAATATTTCGGCTGTTTCTCCTCGTCAGTTTATTTTGCCTTCTTGCCGCGCCTATCCGGAGGAAAGTTCACCATTCCCAAATAGCAAAGCTATCGGCGATTCTCTAACTTTCAATTCGGTAAATCTATGTAATGAAACTGCCGGTATTACCACCGATGCAAGCAAAGCCAAAAGTTGTGAATGTAATTATACCAAAGCTACCTATGGGGATATTATTACTAAGTATTGGAATTTTAAGAGTCCTAATAGCGAAGGCATATTGGACACCAACAATCAGTTAATCAAAAGCGCAGTACCTGGAATTTGTTCGGGTGGTGATAATGCCGACCGTGTCTGTTCTGTTGACAGTGATTGTGTTGGTGGCAGTTGTCAAAAAATTAAAAAAGAATCTCGTCTTGTAGGTTGGCAAGGTTATTGTATAGAACCTGATTTTTCCAGGCCGCTAAATGCTGAACAAGATAGTTTCGCTTGTCTAACTTGGCTTCCAAAAGATAGCATTACCGGTGCATATGATATAAATAATCAACATATAGAAGCCGGCTTCCAGGCATCAAATAACGGTGGTAAATATTATTGCCTATCTGCAAAAGGTAATCAGCAAAGAAAAACCGATGGCAGTTTTGATTATGATAAGATCTTGGTAGGAGACTTGCTCATACAGAATGAGGGTCCAAACGAGGACCGTGCAATTCGTAGAAATAGAACACTCTTTATATCTCCAACAACCTCTCATATTTTTAGGGACGAAATAGATTACATAAAAATAGTTGCCAGAGGAAATAATGGCAGTTGGTTTAATAACGGTGTCAGCAATTTATATATTAGAAATGGTTTAATTACCAAATATAATGGTCCGCGATGGACCGTTGTAGGCAAAGAAATTCCAGCGCCAACACCATTTAGTAACCCAACTACGGGTGGCGAAACTATCGGCTTACCTTTTGGTAGATATATAATGTCCGACGGTACCGATAAAAAATATTGGTACATGAGATACGATGACGGTGGAGGAGACGGGGCAGGAAATTATCAGTATGCCGATCCTACCGGACAAGACATCCAGCTTCCTTTCTTAGATCTTCTTATGTCGAATGTTAGCGTGTTGCATGCAGATGAAACCACTACAGTTTGTCCTACCATAGACAGTAATCATATCCCTAACGATGAGGGTAGTTATGACGACTACGAACGTTTGTGTAAAGGAAGCGGGCCTGGTATAAGCGCAACCGATGATGGCTGTGCCATAAGAGTGGTGTTCAAAGATAACGGTGAATTAGAAAAGATGAACTTTACTTGCACTACCGATATAGAGGATGATGCAGAAGAGGTTAGATTTGATGTGTATGTAGGTTTACGTGAACCGTGTGTATATATTGCTCAGACAGAAGAAGTGCCATATACCTCCGCTGGCTGGACCGATCATTTATGGAAAAATTCTGGGTATATTGCCGCTCGTCTTTCGTTCGTCATCAACGCTCTCCAATATCCGTTCTCGTTATTAAACGAACCGTTCGGCAGTTTAGGGATGAGTTTTGTGGTTCCAACCCAATTGGTCAATATCTTTACTCATTACGATAGTAAATCCTTTGATCCAGTGCCAGCTATTGTTGGCTCTCCATATAGCTGCGGACCTGGTAGTGGAAATAGGTGTTTAAACACCATGTCAAATTCACCAACTCCGCAAACTGTAAATGGTCCTGCCAGCAACCACCCATCCCAAGATGGAAAAACTTACTTATCAACAATCTTTGCTAAAATTAATAGCATTTGGGTTTGGAACAATTTAACTGCCAAATATGATCAAGCTACGAGCACGATAGAAAATAGTTGGCTAAATGGCCGCAATCCTTACAATCTTACTGAGTATAGTGGATTTACTAACGCAAATAATGTACCGCAAATTCATCCGCTCGGAACCTGTAAAGCAGGCGGTAAATGTTTAGAGGCAAGTGCTTTGGGTATGAGTATAAATGATAGACCAAGTGGTAATGTGGTATTCAACAATAACGTGGCGCTGGTAAATGCGAAGTTTTATGGATTTGCCAACAGAAATCAAATGCCAATTAAAAAGATTAAATTAGATTGGGGCGATCAAAGCATTGTTTCTTTAGACGGTTATTTCCGCAATCATCGTGGTATGATAAGCGGCGGTTGTGGATCTAATAATACCTGTTTGGTATCTAGCACCGTATGGAATATACCAAATAGCACTTACCAGAATAGAAATTTAGATACCGGTGTATCGTGCGCATCCAACGGTGAATGTCGCTATTTGGATAATTGTTTTGCCGAAAGTATCGCGCCAAACTTTGGCCAGATATTGGGCAAGACCTGCGATTCCGCATACTTCAGATTTGATCACGTGTATCAATGTTCCAGAGATGGTAATGGTTGGACCAGCAGTTGTCCAGATGCTCAAATTCAGTCTTTGTATGGCGGTTGTTGTTCCTTCCAACCAAAAGTTCAATTAAAGGATAACTGGGGTTGGTGTAATGGAACTTGCGGTAGTGCTTCAAGTGCTGGAGGTACGGCGTGTTATGACGCTGGATGGAGAGCTGGAGGTCAAGATGAATGTGAGCAGTCAATTGGTGCTTTTACGCCGTTTGCTGGAAATGTAATTGTTGTGCCATCTGAATAAGTAGTGTGTAGAAAAAATAATAAACAAAAAATCTCCCTGCATTTGGGAGATTTTTTGTTATGCTCAAAAGAAGAAATTCTTCTGTTAAGTATATGCGCGGCCGGACTTGTATAGGTCCGGCGCGCGCGGGTTGATGGTGGTTGTTGACTGTAGGGTTGTTGTTCACTACAGTCTCTGGTAGCACCGGTATGAGGGGTAAGCGGCTTCTGGGTCAGACTTCACTTCGAAGCTATGGTCGACCGTGTTGATCGTCAGTTGTTCTGGGGTTGCCCAGAAATCGTCAACACATCTGACTTCACAGCCGTTGGAGCCGTTGATCAGCAGCGGATTGCAAGATGGACCGGGAGTTTCTTCACCGCTGCTCGTGTCGACGTAGTCGCAGTCGAACATCTCGGGGTCCTCCATCCAGCCGTAGGTGGCACACACGTTCGTGTTGCCGCCGTCGGGCTGAGTCTGGCCACCGTCGGTGTCCGTGGTGTTGCTATCGGGCTGGTCGGGAGTGCTCCCGTCCACATCACCGTCGCACTTGTCGACTTCGGAGCAGTTGTCGGGCGGGCTGGAGCAGCCGCTGTTGGCCACAACCATCAGCGCGACGCCGATGGCCATGATGGCCACCATGAGCAACAGTGTGAAGCGCTTCGGCTTCAGATGGCCATCCTCGTTGGGGGATGCCTGAGCCGTATGGGGTCCGCTTCGGCGGAAGAACTGTCTCTCGGTTTCGGTCTCCGCGATCTCCATGCGCTGCATACATGCTCCTCGTCGCTTGTGGCGACTGTTGTGTCGCCTTTGGCGACGTGGGTTGAGAAAATACCTAGTCGATAGCTGTTTCGTTTTGCGGAACAATTATCGACTAGGTAAGGGTTGTTTAAGAAAATTTACCACCATATTTTGGCTAAAATTAGAGCATTTCTAATATTTAGCGCATTGTAAAGGGCTTGTTGCATTACAACAATAGCGTAGGTTAGCATATTTTGGGGTTTTTGTCAACCCTGTTAAATCCGCCCGGAGGCGGTGTCGCAATGCGACATTTAATAGGGTCAATCCCCAAAGGCACTAATTATTCTAGGTTTTTAAAAAGATTTTTTCTGTATAAATTATATCATAGATATACCGCAAAACATATCCACAACTAGATTTTTTATCTATGTTTTAAATTGTTGATTTGATAAAAATATGGTACAATTACTTTAACATAATTCGTAAAGAATGTTTGCGAAACTTAAAAACAAGCTAGGTTTGGTTTTCAGCAAGAGCTGGAATTTTTTGCGTACTTATTTGCATATCACTTCGCCTAGTTTGGTTGGTACAAGCCCTAGAGCAAAGCTCGGCTTGGTTAGTTTTGTTCTGCTCTCCAGTATCATTATTTCTGTTTGGTTTATTTTTACCCCTATAGCTCACGCGGGCATTATCGCCGGCGTGCTAGAAACCATCGCCGATATATTTTTTGCACTGGCTGGGTTTTTTATCAAACTCACTTTCTTTGTCCTAAAGTTTATTATAGAAGTTGCCGGTTACAACGGCTTTATTGATTCTTCGGCAGTTATAGTTGGTTGGGTTATGGTACGAGATGTCACCAATATGTTTTTCGTGGTGGTTTTGCTCATCATATCTTTTGGTACTATTTTGGGTCTAGAAAGATACGAGTACAAAAAATTATTAGTAAAACTTATCATGGCTGCAGTAATCGTAAATTTTAGCAGAATTATTTGCGGACTTATTATAGACATAGCTCAAGTAGTAATGATTACTTTTGTAAATGGTATTGCAGCCACCGCTAGTGGTAACTTGGTAAATATGTTCCAGGTAGATCAGATATTTAAGCTCTCTGGAAGTGAAACAGCAAAACCAGGTACTCCGGGTGAAATATTTTTGATGGGCGTAGCAGCTCTTGTCTTTAGTGTCATGATGCTTACTACCATGTTGACTTTTTTGTTTCTACTCATGGCACGCATGACCATGCTTTGGGTGCTTATTGTTTTGTCGCCATTTGCTTTTGTATTAAATGTTTTACCTCAAACCGAAAAATATGCTAGTCAATGGTGGGGAGAGTTTGGCGGCCATGTAGTAGCTGGTCCTATCATTGCCTTTTTCCTCTGGCTATCTTTTGTTACCGTTGGTACTGGTACTGCTCACGATGATATTGTAAAAAATAATGGTTTAAATAATCAAAATGCTATAGGAACGGGCTCCCCAGAAGAAGAGAGTACTGGCCTTGGCGAAATAATGAGTTGGGAAAAAATGGCCAATTTTGCCATCGCTATTGCTATGTTGCTTGCCGGTGCCAAGATGGCACAGCAGTTGGGCGTAGTTGGCGGATCTATGATGGGCAAGGCAGGAGAGCTTGGCAAGAAGGTGGCTATGTACGCCTCTGGTCTTCAGGCTGCTAGATGGGCAGGACGAACGCTGCCTAAAAAAGCAGGCAAACTCGGGCTAAAAGCAGCTGATTTTGGGTTATCAAGAGTTGGGTTAGGAAGCGAAGATTGGAAGAGAAGGTATCAGGACAAAAAAAATCAATTCTGGACATGGCGACAACAAAAGCTAAATAGAAAAACATCGGAAGCTACCCAAATGTCTAAAATGTTTAGAACAAATAAGAAAGGCCAGTATGTTAAAGAAGGGGGAGAGGGAATTACAGCGCCGAAAAGAAACGCAGATGGAAGTGTAATGTTGGATAAAGAAAATAAAGTAATGTATGAAGATCAGGTGCAATCAGGGGCTCGTGATTGGCTGACCAGGCAAGCCACCAGGTTTCTTTTGGAAACTGGCCCAGGGTATAGAGGCTTTAGGGGTGAAATGTCAGAAGATATAGCAGAGACGCGTAAAGCCACCGAAGAGCAGATGGCCCATCTTGCCAGCGGTAGTCAGTTACCGGTAGGTAGAGCAAAATTGGCAGCAAAACAAACTTTAAAGAGATTAGAAAAAACTGGCGGGGCCATAAAAACCGGGAAAGAAGTAGAGGAAGAGCAAGATATGGATGAAATTCTTAATGTAATTGAAGAAAGCGAGAAGGAAAGAATTGGGCAGGACGATGATACTAAGGCTAGGTTAAGAGCTGAATTAGTAACTAAACTAAAAGATGACTTTGGCTTAGATGAGGAAGAAGTTGGAGATGTTGAGAATTTTCTCAAGCGTAAAAAAAGGTCTCTTGAAGGTGCGGCTCAGACAAAAGTTACAGGAGAGCTTAACAGCGCTGTGCAAAGTAATAAAGAGGCCAAAGCATTAGAAAAGTATCTGAAAGTAAAAGGGTCTACACAAGAGGAGAAGACGTCTGTTGTAAAGGCTGAAACTAAACAGATTGAAGATAAGTTACATGCGGAGAAAGAACTTGAAGAATTGCAAGCGATAAGAAAGTTATTAGAGGGTGAGGGTAAAGCAAAAAACGAAGCCACTACTGCTATTAAAGCTGAGACAGAAAGTCTTCAGGATGTAATGGATTTACAAAAAAATAAATCAACACTTTTGGCCAGAGCTGGACAATATGAAAGTGAAGGCCAGTTCTTAAAGGGTGGGCTCACTAGGCAGCGCGCAAATTCTTTGGAATTAAATAAGATGAAAGAGGTGTTTAAAGAGGCCGATATTGGTCCAAATGAGAGAGCAAACATTGCTTCTCAAATTATGGCCCAGATAAAAAAAGTTAGAGGCAATACCGCTCTTAGTGATAAAGAGAGAACAAAACAGCTTAGTAGTTTGATAAAGCAGAAAGATTCTTTGAATGATTTAAATTCAACATTGGGTGTATATGATGCTAAAAAGGAAGAAGAAGAAGAACTTCGTACATTAGGTTGGACAGAATCCTTAAATTTAGAGAATGCAGGCAGAAGGTTTTTGTCTAGAAAAATAGGAAGAATAGTAAATGAGGGAGAGGAAGGCGGTGCTTTGAAAGAGTATCAAGAGATTGTTGGAAAGCAGGAATTTCAAAACAGAATGAGGCAGTTAGGAGCGCACGCAAAAAATCAAGTTGGGATGGGTAATACAAGTGCGGCTGTCTTTAAGGAGGAGCCTGAAAGTGTTGATGGTCAGTTAACAGGTCTTACCGATTACACCCCCATCAAAACTACTAGAAAAGGCGTCGTGGCCACTCTTCGTGGTTGGAATGCGGCGGGAGATATAGAAGTTTCTAAAATGAGAGAAGCGGTGGGTTCTAGAAGTTTAAGTTCAGACGGTGGTAGTGTTTTAAGTACAATTTTTGATGAAGAAGCTGATATTAACGCAGAGTTAATTGGTTCTTATGACACTCATGCAATTTCAACCATGGGCAATAAGAGGCCTCTCTTAGGAGATCTGAACTCTTCATTAATAGATAAGGTATCGCTAGCATTTCAATTAGAGGCATTCGCAAAAAGAGCAAAAGATAAAGCCGCTTTTATGGAGTTGTGTAGAAAAAAACTAGATAAGATTATAGCTAAAAATAAAGTAGAAGAAAAAGAGCTGGAAGATTTATTTGATGCGGTTAAGCCAGCGTCTTTAGCGCAGGGTCCGGTGGTTGGTGAAAAAGCAGCCAAAACTACAAGGTCCAAAGGCAAAGGACGTCGACGTTAGAAGAATAACGCTTATAAAAATTTCTACTCTGTAAAAAAACTATAAAATATGTTTTTAGACAAACTGGAACTAAGTAATGAAGAAATTGAAAAGAAAGAGCAAGAGTTCTCTGATTTTATATCAGATGTTTCTAAATCAGAAGCTGTTTTTAAAGAACTTCAAAGTTTTTTTGCAGACCTGTCATTAAGTGAGTCTATAAAAAAATATGGGATGACCTACTGGAGATGGTATGTTTGGCTGACCTGGGACAGGTTAAATAGTCTAAAAAAAGAAGAGCTGGTATCTGTTTTTGGCAGTCAAGTTCCAGTAGCGTTTTTTTTAGATTTTGATGTCTTTAAGTGTTTGATGGAGTATTTTATTTCTAACAACTATTTTGAAGGGGACCTTGATTTTTTGTATGTTAAAGTAAAAAAATCATTTCAAGAATCGCAGGCAATTATTGGCGTTTGGGGCGGTAAGGATGTAACAGTGGCAGAACTAGTCAAAGAAATAAAATTAATTGGGGATAGAAAAGATTCTTTAGAACAAGCCGAATTTGAAAGCAAATTAAGCCAGATATTTTTTCCAAATAATCCATTAGTTGATGAGTATGTACTGGTTGATTTTGATAAGGCAGTACAAAGGTTTGTGGATTTAGTTATGTTTTTTCAAATTATAGATGAGAATAGCATATGGGTGGTAGTTAATAATTTTATTAATTCTAAAAACTTTAAAAATGTTAATTCCGTGGAGGAATTTCCTGTGTCTAAAAAACGAGCCCTGCCCACCACGCTGAAATCAGGCGAACCTTCTAGTTCAGAACCGCAAAACCTAGCATCAAAATTTGAATCAATGTCCAAAAATTTAGATTTAGAAATAGAAGAATCAAAAAAACAAGAAGAGAAACCAATTACTCCAGCTGCGCCTGTGGCAAAAGCTGAGCCGGAAAAGCCCGTAATTGTTAAGCAGACTCCGCAAGAAAAGCCGGTAGTAGAGCCGCAAGCCAGGCTTTCTACAGCACAGATAAAATCCCAAATAGAATCTGAATTTAAAAAAGATATAGATGGAAATTTTATAAACATAGAAGGGGTGATGCGAAAGCTAGAAGAATTTACAGAAATGTATAATGATCCAAAAATTGCCGACTTGATTTATTACGATGAAGAAGACGATAAATTTAAATGGAAAGTTTAATCTTGGTATAGTTATATGTCGGAACCAATGATGACAATTAAAAAACCGGATGGAACCTTTGCCAAGGTTACTCTTAGTGAGTTTAAAAAAATCCAAGCCGATAAAAAGGTGGTTTCTACGACCCCTGTTGCCGCAACAGAACCTGAGAAGAAAAAAGAAGAGTCTACAATGCCAACAAAAAGCCACCACATTGTTCACAAAACACTAAGTCAATCTCCTGTACAAATAAAGGCAGAGCACAGTAGCACACCACAATCAAAGTCAATGACTCGAGCCGACGCCGGTTCTCTTTTGGAAGAAAAAATACCGGCCAAAACTTCGGGTGGCTTGGTTAGTTCCAAACGAGAGGGTCAGGTAGAAGAAGTAATTAGAAAAATTGGTTTTGGAGTAGCTCCAGATTTGCAGGGTAGATTAAAAAGTTTAATTTTGGCTAGATTGAAAGATATAAAAAGTGAAGATGAAACACGAGAGGTTCTTTCTAGAGCAACGAAAAACAGCGGCTTAGGTCTTTCTGATACTCAAGCAGATAAAATTATTAAAACTTGTAAAGAAGTTTTGGCAGCCGAAAGTTCTTTGGTAAAAGAAAACAATGTTGATATCCCGGGATTAAAAGGAAAACCAAGTAGTATGTCTCTAATGGTAGAGCCACCGGAATTGCCAATGGTAATTCCTGTAAAGGATAATTTTGCTACAAAAAATTCTACCCCAGTTTCGGCACCAATTAAGCCAGTAGGCAATAGTGTAGTTTCTAAATTGATAAATGAAAGCATGGGTAATGAGCCGGTATTTAAGATTAGTACCAAGCCAGTAGTGAAATCAATGGTTCAAGACGTATCTGCTCCGCCAGATCTAGAAATGGGACCAGTAGAAGAATTTAAATCCCTCACAATTGCAGAGTTTAGAAGACTGTCTAGCAATCCAGAAGAAGCCGCCAAAAGACTGCATCAAAAAATGGTTAATTTACAGGAAGAATCTTTTGTGTGGTATCTGGATGCTGTGGCCGCATATCATAGTTCGCCGTTATATTTAGAGTATATGTTGGCAGTCAGCCAGTCTTTAGCTGACAGAAAATCTTTGGCCAATGTACTTGCTGTGAAAAATGGTATAAAATTAAACGAAGTAATGGCAATAGTAGAAATGGAAAAGACGTTGTAAGGTAGCTGTCATTCTGAGCAAAGCGAAGAATCCCTTTTGTTAGACGTAGAGGGATCCTTCACTCCGTTCAGGATGACAAAAACAATATGGAACAATTTGTAGTGCCACAATTTATAGAAGTGGAAGATAAGATCTTTGGCCCTATTACCACCAGACAGTTTATTATTTTACTGGTAACTGGGTTGGTTTTATTTATTATTTTTAAATTAGCCGACGTAACGTTATTTATTTTTCTAGCTGTGTTAATAGGCGGTTCGGCTGTGGTAGTGGCCTTTGTAAAAGTAAATGGCCAGCCATTCCATTATTTTTTATTAAATATAGTGCAAACATTGCGCCGTCCAAGCAGAAGAGTGTGGTATAAGAGTTTTAGCAAGACTGAGCTGTCAGAGTCAATTAAGTCCGGAAAACTGGAGGTAGTCGAAGTAATAAAAGAAGTTCCGCGAATGTCTTATAGCAGAATCCGGGATCTATCACTTATAGTAAATACAGGAGGGTATTACAAACCAGAGTAGCGTCTTTTTTATAGAGTTTCGTAGTGTGTCATTCTGAGCAAAGCGAAGAATCCCTCTCGTTCGGGTGTAAGGGATCCTTCACTCCGTTCAGGATGACAGTTGAAGCGAGTCTCATTTGCAATTATCAAAAATATGGAAGAAAAACCACAAAAAAAGAAAATATCAGTCCCAAGTGCTCAAAGCCATCTGCCTTTTGCCGAAATCAAATTTGATACGGCAATCATGAAAGATGGTACTTTGCGTGCTGTTCTTATGGTTTCTAGCATTAACTTTGCTTTGAAAAATGAAGACGAGCAAAACGCCATTATTTCTTCCTATGTTTCTTTTTTAAACGGCATTGATTTTCCTTTGCAGATTGTGATTCAGTCTCGTCAGTTATATATCAAACCGTACTTAGAAAAATTATTAAAAAAAGAGCGTGAACAAACCAACGAATTATTGCGAGTACAAATAGCGGACTATAGATCTTTCGTATCCGAGCTTGTTAGTCTGGGCAACATTATGAGTAAACAATTCTTTGTGGTTGTGCCTTTTGATCCGCTATCCAACAAAAAAAGAGGTTTTTGGTCCAGAATAAAAGAAGTTATAAACCCGGCGATAACTATTAAGCTTAAAGATGAGAGATTCCAGCAGCGGAAGCGTGATTTGGATATGAGAGTGCGACAGATACAATCTGGACTTGCAAGTATGAACTTGGAAGTAGTAAGACTAGATACACAATCGCTAATTGAGTTATTTTATTCTACATATAATCCTGATATTGCCTTTAGCGAACACTTGCCATCGGTAAGTGAGTTAAGAGTGGAGTAAGCAAAGTTAACTTATATTTCGAATATGGCTTTTCAACCAAAATTTGCCGTTCCATCTTTCAAGAAAAAAGGGCCTTTATCCAGTAAGGAGATTGAGATTGCCAAAAAAGCAGGCGAGGAATTGATTACTCTGGAAGAAGAGAGGGTCTATCGCGAAGGCACGGTTTCCATAAAAGATCTGTTGGCGCCTTCGGCTTTTAATGTTGAATCTAATTTTATAAAGTTGGGCGACATATTTTGTCGTACTATATTTGTGGTAACTTATCCTAGATATATTTCTATTGGCTGGAGCTCTCCTGTGCTTAATCTTTCTATTACCATGGATGTGGGTATGTTTTTTTACCCTGTGCAAGCTCCTGTGATTTTGAAACAATTAAGAAACAAAGTAGGTGCTTTGGAAGCCCAGTTAAATGCAGATTCAGAAAAGGGTGCGCCTCGCGATCCGGTGCGTGAAACCGCTTTGCGCGACATAGAGCAGCTGCGCGATGATCTTACCCAAGGCATTGAGCATTTTTTCCAGTTTTCTTTTTACGTAACTCTTTATGCCAAAACAAAAGAAGAGCTTGATCAAACTTCCGAAGATGTAGAAAACATTTTTGGTTCCAAACTTATTACCAGTCGTAAAGTTTTGTATCAAGCGGAACAAGGGTTTAATTCTACTCTGCCTTTGGCAAATGATGAGCTGATGATATCTTTTAACCTGAACTCTTCGCCAATTGCTGCGTCTTTTCCATTTACTTCCGCAGAGCTTACTTCAGACGATGGTATTCTCTATGGTGTAAACCGTCACAACAACAGCCTTATTTTATTTGATAGATTCTCTTTGCAAAACGCCAACATGGCAGTGTTTGCCACTTCTGGTGCTGGTAAAAGTTACGCTATCAAGTTAGAAATTTTGCGCAGTATGATGATGGGCGCAGATATTATTGTTATTGACCCGGAAATGGAATATAAACATTTGGCAGATGCTGTGGGTGGTACCTATATAAACATTTCTCTTTCTTCCGAAAGTAAAGTAAATCCTTTTGACTTGCCAAGACCAACTGGCGGACAAGATTTTTCTACAGAAGATATAATTCGTGGCGCTGTTATAACTGTAAAAGGCTTGCTCCGTATCATGCTCGGCACGCTTACCACTGAGCAGGATTCTGTAATAGACCGCGCGCTGATAGAAACCTATGCCAAAAAAGATATTACCCCTGAAGCAGATTTGGCTGTAGTGCAGCCACCGATAGTTCAAGATTTGCAAGAAATTCTAGAAGGCATGGAAGGTGCGGGTGATTTGGTTCTTCGATTAAAAAAATATACTGAAGGTACTTTTAGTGGTTTGTTTAACGCGCCTACCAATGTAAATATGAAAAATCAGTTGGTAGTATTTAGTGTGCGCGATTTGGAAGACGAGCTGCGCCCTATGGCCATATATGCTATAGTTAACTATATATGGAATGTAGTAAGATCCGAACATAAGAAAAGAATACTAGTCATCGATGAAGCCTGGTGGCTTATGCAACACGAAGACAGTGCCAGATTTATCTTTGCTTTGGTAAAACGCGCTCGTAAATATTATTTGGGTGTTACAACTATTACCCAAGATGTAAATGACTTTTTGAAATCTCAGTACGGACAGGCAATCGTGACCAACTCTGCTTTGCAAATGTTGTTGCGCCAATCACCGGCATCCATAGATTTGGTGCAGAAAATTTTCTTGCTTACCGAAGGCGAAAAATATTTACTCCTAGAGAGTGGAGTAGGGGAAGGGATATTTTTCGCCGGCAATAAGCATGCAGCCATTAAAGTGGTGGCTTCATATACCGAAGATCAGTTGGTAACCACCAATCCGGAGCAGATTTTGGAGATAGAAAAATCTAAGAAAGAGTTCGAAAAACAAGCATAAGTATATAATCTAACATTAATTGTATGTCACTTCGCGTTCGCATTTTTATCATCGTCAGTGTTGTGGTGCTTTTGGTTTTATCTGTAAGTATATTTTTGATAGTTAAAAATAAAAATAAAACTACAGACACTACTACAACCCCAGGCACAGACACAACTTTGCCTAGCACAAGTGGCGGTACTCAGTCCGATGTCCAAGTATTAATCGACAAAGGTCTTCCGGCCAAAACACCTACCCCTTTGGAAGTTGAACAAAATGCAGTGGAGCAGTTAGCCAAGATTTTTGTAGAGCGCTACGGTACTTATTCCACAGATAACGAATTTCAAAACATAAAAGAATCCCAGACTTTGGTTACCAAATCTTTATGGTCTAGAATTAGTGTGGGTATAAATGCAAAATCAACCAGTCAAGATTTTTTGGGTCTTACTACCAAAGTAATGAGTACCAGATTGGCTATTTGGGAAGATGCTCGCGCTACTGTAGAGATAAAAACTATGAGAACAGAAGATAAGGGCGGAGTTGTATCAACTCGTTATCAGAATGCCGCTGTAGGTATGGTAAAAGAAGACGGTGTATGGTTGGCCAATACATTGGTTTGGAATTAACATGTCTGGCAATGTGGTAGGTTGGTTGAAAGATTTATTGTTTCCCAAATTTTGTGTAAGTTGCAAGCAAGAAAGTGATTGGTTGTGCGAAACGTGTCTGCAAGCAATTTTAAATTTAAAAGACTATTCTTCTATAGATAACCAAGCCGTTTCTAATCTGGATAAGATAACGGCTTTGTTTGATTATGGAGAAAATACAGTATCAAAATTAATTCAGATGTTTAAGTACAACTATTTAATTGAGCTAGAAGATGTTTTTAGAAAGATGATATTTGCAAGCCGGCTAGATTTTATTATAAAAGATTTTGTTGTTATGCCTGTACCGCTTCATCCGCGCCGAGAGCGAGAAAGGGGCTTCAATCAATCAGAAATTTTAGCAAACCTATTTGCAGAAAAACTTGGGCTAGAAATAAATAAAGATTTGCACCGTGCCGTATATACCAAACAGCAAGCCAAGCTTTCTGGTGTTGCTAGGCGAGATAATTTAAAAGATGTTTTTGTGTTTCGCCAAATAGATAAAATAGTACCAGAAAAAGTTCTACTTATAGATGATGTATATACTACTGGTGCAACTATGGAGGAGTGTGCCAAAGCGCTAAAAAGCGTTGGGGTAAAAGTTGTTTGGGGGTTGGTAATGGCCAGAGGATAGGCCTTCCTATATAGGAAGCATGGCTCGGGCGTCTGGGTCCATCATATCTATTGTCCACATTGGGTTCCAGACCAAGTCTACTGTAACTTTTTTTATTTTAGGAAGCTTTGCCATTTCTTCTTTTACTTGCTCAATTAGGCTGGCGCCAAACGGGCAGCCCATACTAGTAAAGGTCATGGTCACCATAGCGGTGGTATTTTTGATTTCTATATTATATACAAGTCCTAAATCTACAATACCCATACCTACTTCTGGATCAAAAATAGTATTGAGAATTTTCCAATATTCTTGGGTGCGTTGTTCGGGTGGGGTAGGGGTTATTTTTTTGCTCATATATTAGTGTAGATTTTTTTGTAATGCGTTGAGTCCTAGTAAAGCGCATTTGGTTCGTCCGGGGCTTATAGTTATTCCCAGTAGATTGTATATATCTTTTGGTTTTAGTTTTTTTAATACAGAGATTTTTTTGCCTTCTACATAATCTGCTAGCATAGACATAGAAGCTTGGCTTATAGCGCAACCATTGCCTACAAAACCAATTTCTTCCACTGTGTCTTTATTTATTTTTAAATCAAGACGAATAACATCTCCGCAAAGTGGATTGTGTTCGGTGGTGCTAATTGTAGGTTTGCCAAGCGCACCCGCATGATGTGGGTGTTGATAGTGATCAAGAATTGTTTCGGTATATATGTCCATAAGTAATTGGTAGTTGTCATCCTGAACGCAGTGAAGGATCCCTTAAGCCATGAGAGGGATTCATTCGCTCTGCTCAGAATGACAACCTGTATTTATAATTATAGTTTAAATATTTTCAATACTTTTTTTAAAGCTATTTCGACTGTGTCTATATCTTTTTTTGTATTATAAATATAAAAGCTCAATCGCGCGGTGCCATTTGGTGCGCCTAGTTTTTGTAAAAGCGGTTCGGCGCAATGTAGTCCGGAGCGAATAGCTATGCCGTGGTCGTTAAATATAGTAGCAATGTCGTGCGGGTGTACGCCGTCTATAGCAAAAGATAATACTGCTCCAGTGTCTTGTGGTTTAGATGGAGAGAAAACTTTTACTTGCGGGTAGCGTGCCAACATCTTTTTTGCGTAAGCGAGCAGTTCTTTGTCGTGATCGGCAATATTTTTTAAGCCAATTTTGTTTATATAATCTATGGCTGCACCATATGCAACTACGCCTGCAATGTTTGGCGTACCAGCCTCAAATTTCCAGTGGCCAGTGCGGTAGGTAGCAGATTTTTCTTGTACAGATTCTATCATTTCGCCACCATACATAAATGGCGTCATTTCGTTCATCAAGTCGCTTCTTATATATAGCACTCCTACGCCGGTTGGGCCCATCATTTTGTGGGCAGAAAAAGCAAAGAAATCACAACCAAGACTGGTTAAGTTGGTAGGCGTGTGTCCCACGCTTTGTGCGCCATCCACCATTACTTTTGCGCCTACTATATGTGCCATTTCTACTATTTTTTTAACAGGCGTAATTGTGCCAGTTACATTGGATTGAGCGGTAACACAAACCAATTTTGTTTTTGCAGAAAGAAGTTTTTGGTAAGCGTCTGTGTCCAAAATATAATTTGCAGTTAGAGGGATAATTTTTAAAATAGCCTTTTTATTTTTGGCCAATTCTTGCCACGGTACCAAGTTGGCATGATGTTCTAGAGCGCTAACAATTATCTCGTCTCCGGCATTAATATGTTTTTGTCCCCAAGCTACCGCTACGCAGTTTATAGATTCGGTAGCGCTTTTGGTAAAGATTATTTCTTCTTCTGTGGCGCCAATAAATTTGGCAACTTTTTTTCTTACTTCTTCGTACTTATCAGTAGCTTCTTCGGATATGGTGTGTATGCCACGATGAATATTGGCGTTAGAGGTAGAATAAAAATCTACCAGTGCCTTTAGTACTGTTTTTGGTTTTTGGGTGGTGGAGGCGTTATCTAAATAGATTAGCGCTTTGCCATTAATTTTTCTTTTGAGAATAGGGAAGTCTGATTTGATGTTTTGCATATGTATTATTGATTGTCATCCCGAGCGAGGTTTTTGGCCGACGAGGGATCTATACTTTAATGAGTAGATTCCTCACGCAAGGTTCGGAATGACAGTTATGAAAGAAAATTTTTAACCGATGTACGAATTATTTCGGCTATTTTTTCATTTTGTATATTCATTATTTCTGATTCAAAAAATCCTTGTACTAGCAGTGCTCGTGCTTGTGTTTCGTCTAAGCCGCGAGAAAGTAAATAAAATAAAGCCTCTTCGTCTATTTTTCCTACGCTAGCGCTATGACCGGCTTTTATATCATCTGTTTTTATTTCTAGATTTGGTGATGTTTTGGCCTTGGCTTCATCGGACAAAAGTAGGGTGTGATGAGAAAAATAGGCATTGGCGCCTTTGGCAGTCTTTTCTATTTTCCAATCGCCTTCAATATGGCAGGTTGCCTGATCTGTTAGACCAGCTCTTATTCTGGCTCTGATTTGTGTGTTCGGTGCTCCGTGAATAGCCTCTATTTTTGCTGAGTAAGAAAAATTATTTTTTCCTAAGATGAAAATTATACAATCGCATTTGGCGCCACGTTCTTTGGCGTTTATAATAAATTTGCGTGAATCTTCCCAGCCTTCGGTAATTAAACAAATCAAAGTTAAATCAGCATTTTTTTTCAAAGTTATTTTACCATCGGGAATGGTGTCCAAAAAACAGAGCGCCTTTTTGTTTGCGCCAACCACCAAAACTTTTTTAAATTTTGTGATAGTTTTTGTTTGTGACATACTATCCAACTGAACCAGTCATTTCTAATGCCAAAAGACGGTTTAGTTCTACCGCATATTCCATCGGCAGTTGTCGTACAATCGGACTGGCAAAACCATTTACAATAAGCGTGGCTGCCTGCTCTTCGGAAAGTCCACGGCTCATCAGATAAAATAATTCATCTTCACCAATACTGGCCACAGTAGCTTCGTGAGCAATGGCGACGTCTTTTTCTTTTATATCCATAGTAGGGTAGGTGTCCGAGCGAGAAGCAGGATCAAGCATTAGAGCATCGCAAACTACGCGAGTTTTTACATTCTTGGCGCCTTTGATTACTTTTACTAAACCGCGATAGGTGGTGCGACCACCGTTTTTGCTAATGGATTTAGAAACAATAGTAGAGCTGGTATCTGGGGCTAAGTGAATTACCTTGCCGCCAGCATCTTGGTGTTGTCCTTTGGAGGCAAAAGCTAGAGATTGAATTTCTCCTTTGGCGCCACGTTCACGCAAAATAATACTAGGGTATTTCATTGTTGCTTTGGAGCCAAGGTTGCAGTCCAGCCAAAACATTTCGGCGTTCTCAAAGGCAGAAGCACGCTTGGTAACCAGATTATAAACATTGCCAGACCAGTTTTGGATAGTGGTATATTGGACACGTGCGCCTTTTTTTACCACTATTTCTACTACCGCCGAGTGGAGTGAATCACTGGAGTAGGTGGGTGCGGTACAGCCCTCTACATAGTGCACAGAGCTGCCTTCGTCGGCAATGATAAGTGTGCGTTCAAATTGACCCATGTTTTCTATGTTTATGCGGAAGTAGGCTTGTAATGGCAATTCTATATGTACGCCTTTTGGTACATAGATAAAACTTCCACCAGACCAGACTGCCGAGTTGAGGGCAGAGAATTTATTGTCGTGTGCGGGTACTACAGTACCAAAATATTTTTTAAATAATCCCGGATGGTTTTTTAAGGCGTCATCGGTGGATTCAAAAATTACGCCTTTTTTGGCTAGTTCTTTGGCTAGAGAATGATAAACCATTTCGGATTCAAATTGAGCGCCGCTGCCAGATAAAAATTTTTGTTCCGCTTGTGGTACGCCTAGTTTATCAAAAGTATTTTTAATTTCTGCGGGTACGTCTTCCCATTTGCGTTTGGTTTTATCTTGCGGGCGAACGTAGTAGTGAATATTATCAAAATCAATGCCGGACAAATCTGCACCCCAATTCGGCATATGCTTTTCCAAAAATACCTCGTAAGCCTTTAAGCGAAAATCAAGCATCCATTCTGGTTCGGATTTTTGGCGGGACAGATCGCGGATCACTTCTTCGTTTAAACCTTTTTTGGAAGTAAAGACACTATTTGTTTTGGTACGAAAATTAGAGGCGGATTTATTGCCAGTCTTGTTTATTATTTTTTTTGTTTTTGTAGGGATTGCCATAAGTTTAAAATTACCTCAATTGTCATTCTGAGAGAAACGAAGAATCCCTTAAGCTTAAAACGAGAGGGATCCTTCATTGTATTCAGGATGACAGTGAAGGTAAGTATTTGTTTATTTTTTCTTTATAAATGATCCAAAACCATTCTTTTCTATCTTTTTCAAAATTTCTGAACCGCCTTGAGCGACGATTTTACCTTTGGACATAATATGAATTTTGTCTGGCTTGATGAAGTCCAAGATGCGAGGGTTGTGACTTACAATTACTAGTCCCATGCCTTGCTTGGCATGGATCTCATTTATTTGTTTGCTCACAATTTTTAGAGCATCTATATCCAATCCAGAATCAATTTCATCTAAGAAAGCAAAAGCAGGTTGTAAAATCGCCATCTGTAAAACTTCTGATTTTTTCTTTTCTCCACCAGAAAATCCATCGTTTACGGAGCGAGAAATAAAAGCAGGGTCTATCTTTAATTTTTCCATTTCTTCACGCATAGTGGCAGCAAAAGCAACTGGTGCAATAGCTGGTGTTTTGTCTTTTTTAGAAGCGGAAATAGTATTTTTGGCTATGCGTAAAAAGTTACCCAATGGTACGCCAACCACCACTTGTGGGTGTTGGAATCCCAAAAATAATCCAGCCTGCGCGCGTTGGGTAGGAGTTAGCTTTAGGATATCTTTCTTGTCTAACGAAGCCGAACCCATAGTAACGGTATATTTTGGACTACCCATAAGCACAGAAAGTAGAGTGCTTTTACCAGAGCCGTTTTGACCCATAATTATATGGATTTCACCGGAAGATACGCTTAAAGAAACACCGTTTAATATTTTGGTATTGCCAATAGTGGCGTGTAAGTTTTTTATGTTTAAAATAGGCATAATTTTGTTTAATCAATAGCTATACTACAGCGAAAAACCCTCTTGGTCAATGCCAGAAGATACAAAAAATCCCGCCAGAAAGGAGGGATTTTTGTGGTTTGTTATAAGGACTATTCGGTAACTTTGAGGGTGCCCCATTGTCCGCCAGCTCTGTGGCCAGGTTTGGAGCAGTAATATACGAATTCTCCGGCTTTATCGGCTGTAAATTCGATTGTTACTTCTTCATTTAGAGGCAATTCTTTAGCTACTGCAAATTCGTCTATTACGAAGTCGTGCATTCCTAGAGTGTTGGTTACTTTAATTTTTACTTTATCTCCCTTTTTTACATTCATTTCTGGGATAGAGTATATAGGTTTCTTTAGAGCTGGGTCATAGTAGGCGGTCATGGTGAATTCTTTTACGGCTTGAACGGACGCAGTTTCTGGAGCGGTGTTTGTAGGGGCGCTTGCTTGTTTGGATTTCCACATAAACAAACCTCCCACGACTACGACTGCTACTAATGCTGGGACCAATAATTTACGCATACAATTTTTATTATTTAATTAATGTTTATATTATATCATTGATTTTTCTTTTTGCAATATTTTCTTTTTTTGTTCTGTTCCGCCGCGGTTGTATCCACCCATTTTGCCATCGGATCGTATTACGCGGTGGCAGGGGATATCTGGGTTATAGTTTTTCTTTAAAGCCGAGCCCACAGCTCTGGCCGCATCTGGCTTACCAATTTTTGTAGCCACTTGTTTGTAGGTAAGAGTTTTTCCTTTGGGAATTTTTTTCACAACATTATAAACTTTTTGTTGGAACGTCAGCATAATTTTATTGGTTTATTTCCGGGCAAACAAATTCACAGTTTGGGCCAGTACGGCCAACGTATGTTCCGTCTGGGCATTGTTTTGCATCCATTGTGCATGCGATAGGTTCTGGCTCGGGAGTTATGGTTTGCGCACCGTTGCTATCTTTTGCAACACAGCCCACACCAGTAAGTAGCAATAGTATAACAATTGCGATAAGTGAATTTTTCGTATGCATATAGTAAATTTAAATTAATTATAATCCTTTAGGAGTTTTGGCTAAGTGGATACACGTATTGTTTGTAGGATTTGTTTCTTTGGATAATAAAAAGATAAATTTCCCTGAAAATAAATTTGGCCACGATTTTAGTAGGAATAATCGGAAAAAAGCAGGTGTAAATCTAGTTGGTATAATACCGCACCCCATAAAATTAAATTGAGAAATCTTTGGGTTCCAACCGTTGGCTTGAAAAACACTATATAATTCTGGCAGTGAAAAAAAGCGTATATGCGCATAGTTCCAGGCATTTTCTCCAAATCGTACATGATCCCAATGTATTATACCTTTGCCAAGCAGGCTGCGAAATCTTTGTCTCAAATCAAAATGATTTGGTACGCCAAAAATTAATTTGCCATCGCTATTTACAACCCTTTTGGCTTCGCGCAAGATATGGGCTGGGTCATAGACGTGTTCGGGTACGTCTGTAGTTATTACCAAATCAAAGCTACTGTTTTCTATTGGCCAAGGCAAGTTTATATCGCAATTAATAAAGTTTGGATCATTAGCTGGCAAATCTGGATGAATGTCTAGGCCAACTACTGTATGCCCCAGATTTCGTAGGTAGTTGCTTAAGATACCTGGGCCACAACCTACATCTAAAATTTTAAGTTTTTTACCTTGTTCAAAATCCAAAAGCCTTTTTACTTTTTCGTAACTATTAATATCGTGGAAGGTTTTTTTGGATTGATGCCAAGCGGTTTGGTCCATAATGGTATGGTTAATTTACTTGATAATCATATAATAAAACAACCCTGTTGCATAGAGTTGTTTTTGTAGTAAATTTGATGGGTTTTAAAGGCACGCGCGAGCGGTGAAATAGTCTGCGGCTGTTGGTTGGAATCCGTTTTTAATTTCGTTGGCGCGTTTGGTGCCTAGTTTTTCGTAGAAACAGGTAGTCATGGCTGGTGTGATATTGGTTGGAAGAGCGGCGGGGTCAATGCCGATTTTTTCTAGAGCTTGCTCTTGGGTAGGGGATAAAAGAGGATTTTTGTCTGTAGGAGAGCTGGTTTGTTTTGTGGTCGGCTCTGGTTGTTGGTAGAAACTTTTTATAATTGGTTTTATTCCGTATGGATCAGCGACATAAAAATAAACACCGCCCAAAATAAGTAAAAAGAAAATCACTCCAAGAGTTGTAAAAAATATTTGTAGAAATTTTTTCATATATGAAATGAATGAGATAAAGCCTGTTAGATGTTTATATTATTATATAATAAAAACACTCCACCGTATAGGATAATTTTAGAGTAGGCGACAAAGACATTAGTTTCTTTTTTTAAGAAACATTGTTTTGAGTACGAGAGTGGTTTTTCCGTCGCGGCATTCAACTGTTTCGGTGTCGGAGGGAAGTCGGATATTTTTAAAGACAGTTCCAATTTTATAGGTAACCGAAGAACCTTTTAATTTTAAATCTTTATTTAGTTGTACGGAATCACCTTCGGCAAGTACGTTGCCGTTACAATCTTTTGTTTCTGACATAGTGTATGAATAAATAAATAATTTATTTAGCGTTTGGGTTTGCTTAATGAAGTCCAAGCACACTTCCTTTTTTAGCTTTTCTACCAAGCATAAATTTCTGCGTAGAACTCAAAGCCTTATCCTTTCGGTGAACACAGCCATACCAGCAGCAAGGGCGGCGCATTCCTTCTTTAAGTTCCGAGACGACTCTATCGACATGTTCTTTTCTCTTCTCTGGAGTTTTAACATATATAGTCCAGCAAATCCATTCATTACGGGAAAGTGGTGTGATATCTTCCCAAACCGCCAATGCTGTTGCGTCAGAAGATAGAGCTTTTCGCAAGTCTGTCGGCAGCTCATGCGCGACACCGCCGGAAATTTTTTTGCTCATAAGTTTTTTATTTGTCTATTAAATAGAATTATACGGCAATCATGCGGTTTTTACAAGTAAAATCCTATGTATTGTTTATCAACAACAATATATTGACAAACGATAAGGGATAATTTATACTAAATATATACCTAAACTTAAAAATTAATTTATATGTCCAGCGGTTTAAAAAAATGCTCAACAGTATTTCTTCAAGTAGTAATCGGGCTCATCGGCATCGTGGCGTTGGCTATCCTGATTCGTTTTCCTTTAACCGAGGGTAGGGCAGTAAACCTGGACTTGTTTAGTATTTACGCTGACCCGTTCATTATATATGGATATCTGGTATCTATCCCATTTTTTGTGGCGCTGTACTGGGCATTTAAATTACTTGGGTTTATCGGCCAAAATAAAGTATTTTCACTAAACTCTGTGAAGGCTTTGAAGAATATAAAATATTGCGCCATCATATTGGGTATCTTGATTATGTCGACCGTGGTGTACATTACGATATTTCATGCAACAGATGACGATCCAGCGGGCTTTATCGCTATCAGTATTTTGACTACTTTTATTTCTATCGTAGTTGCTACTGCTGCAGCGGTGTTTGAAAGAACTTTGCAAAGTGCTGTGGAAATAAAATCCGAGAATGATTTAACTGTCTAAAATATATGTCAATTATAATCAACATAGATGTGATGTTGGCAAAAAGAAAAATGAGCGTCACCGAGCTTGCAGAAAAAGTGGGCATAACCATGGCCAATATTTCTGTATTAAAAAATGGCAAAGCAAAGGCCATTCGATTCTCGACATTGGAAGCAATTTGCAAAGCTTTGGATTGCCAACCTGGTGATATTTTGGAGTACAAGGGATAGTGAAAATAATGTATAAAAATAAAAAAGAGCGATTTTAAATCGTTCTTTTTTGTGTTTAATGCGGAGAGGGAGGGATTCGGCTTCGATTAAAATTTTGTCTAGTTAGTTCCAAATTTTATATCCATTACTTTATGCCACGATTTAGCCCCATCATTTTTCTGATAAATTCGAATCGAATTAACTTCAAACGCAGGTAAATTTTTCAGTTCTCGCCTTGCTTTTTCCACCATCTCTAGCGTATCTTCTTTGGTGAGGCCCCACTTTATAGCTCCTAGAGTCAGGTGTGGATGGTATTCATTATTTTCAAAATATTTTTTTGCTGGATCTTTGTAGTATGGCCCAACTGCACTAAATAAGGTTTTATGAAGATTGATAAGTTCTTGAGAAAAAGCCGGTTTAAGGAAAATGACATTTTCGTCAAAATTTCCTACTCCTTCAAAAGAGATTTGAAATTTACTAAAACCATTTATTGCTGATTCTATTTTAGGTAGCCACAACTTATCTTCTGTTAGTCCTCCCGTGGATTTCACTGTGATATGTGGCTCGACAAGATTAGGTACGTCATTATTAAGGAAGTTTCTTTGGAAAGAAATAATTTTTTCACTTATTGTTTCTGGTGGTGTGATTCCTATAAAAAATTGCATAAGTTCCAATTTTGGCGGAGAGGGAGGGGTTCGGCTTCGACTAAAATTTTTTATCCAAATGTTTTTTTAAAAAAGCTCTGCCAGAACCAGATTTTAAATATTTTTCAAATTCAAATGCTGTGTATTTATCTTTGAATGCGAAGTAGGCTGTAAGTTCAACTGGTAAGCGCTTAGCTGTGGCTGGTACTTGGCCTTTTTGATGTCTAGCCATACGTTCTTTTAAATCGGATGTACAGCCAGAATAAAAACCGTCTTTGCATTTTAATATATAAACATAGTGCATAAGCGGATTTTATCACGCCGAAGCTTCATCTTTGATAATTCGCATGAACCAAGTATTATGAAAAACTTAGAACTCGCCTCTGCCCTAAAGGGCTACGGCGAAGCGAAGGCGGAGAGGGAGGGATTCGAACCCTCGGTGCCTTGCGGCACACAGCTTTAGCAAAGCTGCACAATCGACCACTCTGACACCTCTCCAGGTGTTGTCGTTTTATAATAAATCTTTTTAATTTTTTATTCGTATTGGCTCAGCATTTCTTCTAGTTCACGGGCCTCCCTCGCTTCTTTTTCTGCTTCAGTTTCGGTGGGTGTTTCAGTTAGCATTTTATTTTTAACTTCTGCAAAGAGTGCATCTACCTCTGTTTCAAGTATCACGCCGCCTTGTTTGGCAATACTGCGCACACTATCTAGGCCGTAACCGTCTCTAATTCTTTTTTCCAAATGACCAAGGGCGAATGTCTTTACCTCTGTTTCCGGCGCGCCTAATTTTAAAAGCTCTCGAACTAAATCACCGCCATGTTCGGTATTTTTGCATGCCTGAGCATATTCTGGTCTTTGGGTAATATTTTTTTGTTCTGCGGTTTCTGTCGGATTCATTAGTTCCGCTTCTGTTGGGCCAGGTCCTTGCTCGGGCATATTGGTATGAACAGTTGTTTAAACTAATTTGAAGTATAGCACTGGTGGGTGAGCGGTGACAATTTGTCTGGAGAGATATGATTCGGCTTCGACTAAAATTTTTTATCCAAATGTTTTTTTAAAAAAGCTCTACCAGAACCAGATTTTAAATATTTTTCAAATTCAAATGCAACGTATTTATCTTTGAATGCGAAATAGGCTGTAAGTTCTAGTGGTCGGCGATTGATTGTGGCGGGAACCTGGCCTTTCTGATGTCTTGATATGCGTTCTTTTAGGTCTGAGGTGCAACCAGAATAAAAACCGTCTTTGCATTTTAATATATAAACATAGTGCATAAGCGGATTTTATCACGCCGAAGCTTCATCTTTGATAATTCGCATGAACCAAGTATTATGAAAAACTTAGAACTCGCCTCTGCCCTAAAGGGCTACGGCGAAGCGAAGGCGGAGAGATAGAGATTCGAACTCTAGAGGCCCTTTCGAGCCCGGCAGTTTAGTAAACTGCTGCCTTAAACCACTCGGCCATCTCTCCTGATTATGGAATTTTTGTAGCGATAGTGTATCAAAAAACCAGATAAAGTCAACCCTAAAGTTGCTGTAATTTTGCCCGGTTTTATTATATAATATCTTCTCTAGCAAACGTATGAAAAAATTTCTCGTATTTCTACTTAAATTTATCATAAATATCGCCATTATTGGCGGGTTAGTTTTTGTGTTCCGTGAACCTTTGTGGAACTTGTGGAGCGTGGTTCAGACCCAATATTTTCCTTGTGCCCAACCTATTGCATATAGCCTGGGTTCTTTTGATAAAAAATTTGGTTTGTCCGAAAAAGAATTTCTTAGCGCTATAGCGGATGCCGAAGCTGTTTGGGAAAAGCCGGTTGGAAAAAATTTGTTTGAGTACAAAGAAAATGGAAAATTAAAAGTTAATTTGATTTATGATATTCGCCAAGAGGCAACTGTAAAATTACAAAAATTAGATATAGACGTAAGAGACGATCAGAGTTCGTATAATTCTGTAAAAGCAAAATACGATTCTTTGAAAGCGGAATATATAAAAGAAAAAGCTGCGCTAGCCGCCAAAGTAGCCGAGCTGGAAGCTGCCAAAAGTAAATATGAAGCGGAAGTAGAATATTGGAATAGTCACGGAGGTGCAAACAAAGAAACACGTGCACAATTAGAAAAAGAAAGATTGGCGCTCAACGTTATGATAGATCAGATAAACGGAATGCAGGACAGGCTAAATGCCAAAGTAGAAAATATAAATGCATTGGTAGTGGTGCTAAACAGATTGGCGCAAACTTTAAATATTACCGTAGATAAATATAATCAAGTGGGTGACCAGCTGTCAGGAGAATTTGAAGAGGGTTCTTATCAGAGCGGTCCGGAAGGGCAAAAAATAGATATTTATCAATTTGATAATCGTGCAAAATTAATACGCGTGTTAGCGCACGAGCTGGGGCATGCTTTGGGGCTAGACCATATAGAAGAACCTAAAGCGATAATGTATCGGTTGAATAATGGTATAAACGAAAAGCTGACAGAAGGGGATCTGTCAGTTGTAAAGATGTACTGTAAAATTTAGAGAGTTTCCAAATCCAAAACTTGGTCAATTTTTATTTGATCTACAAATTCTGGTACGTGGCTAACGAGAATAATCGCGCCTTCAAACTCGTCTAGAGCTTTGGCGATAATAGGTAAGTGGCGGAAGTTAATGTGGTTGGTAGGCTCGTCCATAATAAGAAGCCCTGGTTTTTGCAAAACAAATCTAGCGTAGCAGAGTAAACCTTTTTGCCCTTCGGATAATGAGCCGACCTTGTTCTTTAATATTTGAGAAGAGAGTAAAAATTGGGCGCCAGTGGCGTAGATTTCTTGGTTCCATGGGTTGTGCATCATTTCTTCTAGTGCTTGGTATCCTGTTTTATCAAAATCTAAACCAGAAAAATCTTGGCGATAATAGCCCACACGCACGTCTGGGGTAATAATTGCACCCTCTTCGGTGCCAGAAGCCAAAGCTTGCAGTAGAGTGCTTTTGCCAATACCATTTGGTCCTTTGATTAGTAAACGTTGTTTTTTGCGTACCGTAATAGCTGGAGAAATTGTTTTGTGCACTGGTTCGTTGTTTATCATTACACCAACAGATTTTATTTCTACCATTGGTCCGATAATTTCTGGTTGAGAGGGGATAGTGAAATCATTTATAGTTTTGTCTTCTTGGCGTTCCTCTACCATATTGTCTTCGGCTTCTTCTATTTGGTCGCGAAGTTTACTGGCAAGCGCACGCATCTTACCACCTTTGTTGGCAAAAAAGTTTACTTTGTCTTTTCTGTCTTGAATACTTTTTCGTAGCTGAGCGTTTTTGGCGCGTTCACGTTCTATGCGAGCTTCTATTTCTCCGAGTACATTGTAGTAGTCGCCTACGTAGTATTCTACTTTTTGAGTGAAAGAATCTAGGTACAGCACACCATCGGTAAATGCGTTTAAGAAATTTGCATCGTGAGAAATAACCAGAACAGTTTTTTGGTAGGACATTAGAAACGCTGTGAGGTGGTCTATGCCCTGAGTGTCCAAATTGTTGGTTGGTTCGTCTAGAAGTAAAATATCTGGTTTTTGGATAAGTGCATAAGCCAAAAGAAGTCTGGCTTGTTGGCCGCCGGAGAATTGTTTTACTTTTTTATCTAGCGGAGCGGTTAGGTGCACAATCTCCAAAACTTCAGCGATACGTTTTGGTAAATCGTAAATTTTTTTATCTTGATCAAAAACTTGTCCAAAAAATTCTTCAATGGTTTTTTCCAAGTTTTCTGGCTTCATTACTTGGGTAGCGATAGCAATTGTGGCGCCAAGGCTTACATTGGCTTGGCCACTCTCTGGTTTAATTTCTTTGGTGATTAGTTTAAAAATAGTGCTTTTGCCGGCACCGTTTTGGCCCATGATAGTGATTTTGGAATTTTGGCGAATAGAAAAACTAGCCTCTTCCAAAATAGGCTTGTTTGGGTTGTAGGCGAATTTCACCTTATCAAAGCTGATTATAACGTTTCCGTGGTCGGCCATATATAAAATACTTTGTAAATTTCAACTTCAATATACTAGCAGAAAAAAGCGGTTTGGTCAACCCAGTTAAATGTCGCCTTGCGACAATTTTGCTTTGTTTGTAAGCAAAATTATTTAACAGGGTCAATCTGATTGTCTTTGTTTTAGGTTTTGTGGTAGTTTTAAAGGCAACAGGAGGAAGTTTTTATGGGCAAGCCACCGCTGGAGTTTACTCCATTCCATGAGCCAATAGAGAAGAAGATAGCCCGTTGGTGGGCTGGAACCAAGCGTTTGGTCGGCACTTCCGCTGTAGGCGGAGTAGTAGCTGTGCTTGCACCAATTCCCGGTCCGCACACCGTGGTGATGTTGGGCGGTATGGTTGTGGGAGCAGCCGTTGCTGTAGTTACGCGTAAGAAAAGAGTCCCTATTGTGAAGAAGTAGCAGTTGGCAAAGGAAGGCTGTTTGGTCGCCCTGAGTTGCGCGTTGCGGTTCAGGGTTTTTTAATTCACAACTAAAATATAGGAAAGTATGTTATAATATAAATAGATATAAAGAGGGGAAAACAATCTCGACAAAATCGGGATTGTTTTTATTAAAATAATTAATACATTTTTTGTAAACACTCCTTCATCATCCCATTTTGTCAGCAAAAACCTCTATAGCCGCTTTCTTTAGAAGAAAGTGGCGGAAAGAATCGCTCGCGGTGGAAAGGATTCAGAAAATTTAGGACTCGTTTTCGTTAATTTTCAAAACTCACCAGCTTTTTGTTCGCAAAAAGCTGTCTCAAACATTAAAAATTTCCTTTAAGGAACTCTCAAACTCATCTCTAAATTTTAACTTCACCTTTCCAAAGCTCGCCTGGACAATCGACGGACAACCAATTGTCCCCGAGCATATGGATATCGAGCCGAGCAGTTCGAGATGAGTTTTTCGTGTCTGGCTCTGTGTTTGAACCCCCGAGGGGGTGAGTTCAGAGTCAGAGAAAAATGAGTCCGAACTGGCTGTGAGATATTCATCCGCGAGGCAGTTTTGGGGTATCACCCCGTTTTGTTGACAAAATGGGGTGATAAAGGTTAGCGAGCGATTCTTGCCCACTTCTACTAAAGAAGTGGGGAGAAGAAAGGTTTGTAAAGGCGGAATGTATATTTGACATTAAAGTTAAAAAAATATAAAGTATCGTGGTAATTTTAAGTATATACAGCTGGAAAATTCCGGCTGTAATTAAATATATCCATATCTCTATGAAGCAAAATATAGTGAAAGCGGTGAAACTTTTAATCTATGCGACATTTTTTGTACCGCTACTGGTTCTGCCGATGTCATTTATCTTTCCTTTCATCGTTCCAAAGATTTTAGTATTTCGATCTTTGGTAGAACTAATGCTGGCCGGGTATATTTTACTTCTTATTATAAACTGGAAAGAGTTTAAGCCTAAATTTACTTTGTTAAATTTGGCTTTGGCTGCTTTTTTTGCCAGTTTTACAGCTTCTACTTTTATTGGTGTAGATCCTTATCATAGTTTTTGGGATAATCACGAAAGAATGTTAGGTCTGTTTACTATTTTTCACTACGTTGCATATTATCTTGTTTGTAGTTCTGTATTCAAAACTTGGGAAGATTGGAAAAAGGCTCTAAAAATATTTTTGGTAGCTGGCTCGGCCGTAATGTTTATTGGTATTTTGCAACACTTCAAATCCGGTATACTGCTTAACCAAGATATGGGCAGAGTCGCTAGTACTTTGGGTAACTCTATCTATGTTGGTGGGTACGGTTTGTTCTTAATCTTTGTATCATTTTTACTTTTCATCAAAGAAAATAATAAAGTTTGGAAATGGCTAGAAGTGGCTGCTGGTATTTTGGCAGTATTTGGTATGTTCTTCAGTGGTACCCGTGGTTCTATACTTGGTTTGGTAGCTGGTTTGGGTATAGCTGTGCTTGGTTATATTATCGTGTTGCGAGACTTTCCTAAAGCCAGAAAAATTATGGTTGGTGTAGCAGTAGGTGGTGTGGCTGTTATTTCTTTATTGTATGCATTTAGACAAACTAGTTTTGTGCAAAGCATTCCAGCAGTTAACCGCACTATCAATACTTCTTTTACCAGCGTAAAGAATAGTCCGCGCTGGATAGCTTGGGAAGTGGCTGTAGAAAGTTGGAAGAAAAAGCCAGTATTTGGTTGGGGGCCAAACAATTTCTTTTACGCTTTCAATGCGCACTATCAACCAAGATCTTTGGAGTATGGTTATGGAGAAACTTGGTTTGATAATGCTCACAATATTATAATGAATACTTTGGCAGTACAGGGAGCTATAGGTTTGGTCAGCTACCTATTTATTTTCTTGGCAGCTATTATTATGTTGGCGCTTGCTAGAATCAGAAAAACTTTGGACTTACACGTGGCTGTAATTGGCGCTTCGTTTTTGGTGGCCCACTTGGTGCAAAATGTAACCGTGTTTGAAAATCCAACTTCTTATTTATATTTTATGTTTTGGTTGGCGATGGTAGGTAGCTTGTCAGTAAGAGTAGCTGAACCAGTTGTGGCCGCAATAAAAAATAATGTAAAACCAAACAATACTACACCAGATAAAACTATGAAAATGGGTGGTGTAACCACTGCTGGTGTATTGGCTTTGCTTGTCGTGTTTATATTTAATATCCAGCCGGCCAGAGCCAATATGAAGACGTTGGAGGCGCTTAAATTTTTAAGTTACCAACCGGAAGTAGGAGTAGAAACAATGAAAATGGCGTTGGCTTTTAACTCTCCTCACATAGACGATATTCGCAGTGATATTACCCGTACGCTTATCTCTGTGCTTAGCGCCGAAAAATCCAAATTAAGCAAGGAAAAAAACTTGGAAGTATTTAATATAGCTTCCGAAGCGATTAAAGCCAATATAGCGCTTCATCCTTATGATATAAGAAACTATCTTACATTGGGTCAGTTGAGTCAGGTTGGTTATATGTTAACCGGTGATGCAAAATATATCGGAGAATATGGAACTAATTTAGAAGTAGCTAGAACTTATTCTCCTAAACGTCAGCAAATTATATACAATATCGCCAATTTTTATTTACAGATTGGTAGAAACGACGAAGCTGTTAAGCTGTTAGAAGAAACTATAGATGATGATCCAAAAATAGCAGAAGGTTATTGGCGTTTGGCTTATCTATATAAGTTAATTGGAAAATTAGATAAAGCCAAAGAGGTTTTGGATTGGGCTACGAAGAATAATATAGTATTTAGACCGGAAGAGCAGACATTGGTAGACGAAATCCTAGACGCTATAAAAGCTAGTGGCGTTAAAGCCAAAGTGAAATAAAAGTTATGGAAACAAAGGAGTACGAAATAATGGACAGAATTGAACATGATCATTTTTGGTTTGTTGCAAAAAGAAAATACTTATCAGTGGTACTAGATAAATACTTCTCGCAGGGCGGAAAAATGTTGGATGTTGGTTGCGGTACGGGCGCAGTAATGGAATTTTTGAAGAGCAGAGGCGAAGTAGAGGGGGTGGATATGAGTGAAACCGCTCTTAACTATTGTCGTCAAAAAAATTTAAAAGTAGAAAAGGGCTTGGCTAACGAAATGCCGTATAGTCAAAATACTTTTGATGCTGTATTTGCTTTGGATGTGTTGGAGCATTTGGATAATCCAGTCGGAGCAGTAAAAGAGGCTTCTAGGGTGCTAAAAGATGGTGGTTTGTTTTTTGCCACCGTGCCAGCTCATCAGTGGCTTTGGTCTCCACATGATGTATCTATGCATCACAAAAAAAGATATGCCAAACAAGATTTTGCCCAACTGTTTGCAGGCGAATTTGATATTTTAGCGTTGTCTTGGATACACGCATTTATACTGTTGCCGGCTATGGCGGTTAGATTGATTAGAAATCTTTTAAATAACAAAAGCAATAGTTCGGATGTAAAAGAGTCTTCAGCTGTAATAAATAAAATAATGTCGTTGCTTTATTTTATAGAAATATCTATATTTAAAGTTTTTTACTCTTTACCTTTTGGGCTTTCTTTGCTGGTTGTTGCCAAGAAAAAATCATCTGGAGAAGTGGCTAAAAGTTAAAGAAGCTAGTACTCAAAACGCTGTTGGTAATATAAGTTTTTGAGTTGTCAGTTTTTGATAAGTTTGTTAGAATAGGGTTCGTGGAGTTTGTCTTGAACTTTGCGTAAAGTATTTTTATATGAATGAAAATCCTTCTGTTAAGCCAGAACTATCCGTGGTAATTTTGTGTTACCGCGCCGAAGATTTTGTGCCGGTTTTTGTAAAAGAAATGAAGGAAGCTTTGGATAAAGAAAATTTTAATTATGAATTAGTTTTGGTAGCAAACTACCATAAAGACGCCCCAAAACCAGACAAGACACCAGAAATTGTTCGCCAGTTGGCTCAAAACGACCCTCGTATAGTCGTAGTTGCAAGAGAAAAAGAGGGGATGATGGGTTGGGATATGAGAACTGGGCTAGACGCCGCTACCGGAGAAAATATTGCCGTAATAGATGGTGATGGTCAAATGCCTCCGCAAGATATAATTAAAGTTTATAATTTGCTTAAAGAAGGCAAGTTTGATGTTGCCAAAACATATCGTGACGCACGGTTTGATGGCTTGGTTAGAGTGGTTATTTCCAGAGTTTATAACTTCTTGTTCAAGGTTTTATTTCCTAAGGCCACTGTTCGTGATGTTAATTCTAAACCAAAAATTTTTACTCGTGCTGCGTTTGATCAGCTCAAATTAACATCGGACGATTGGTTTATTGATGCAGAAATTATAATAAGAGCAACCCAGCTAGGGTTTACCATTGGTGAAGTAGAGACTCAATTTTTCCCAAATAAATACCGAAACTCCTTCGTTCGCTTTACTACTATCTTTGAATTTATCAAAAACTTTTTGCGTTTTCGTTGGGGCAATATTTTTAAGAAATAAGTAATCTCAGTTTGACTAAGAAGTCGGGTGAAGTACCTTGACTTTTGATAATTTTTATTGTAAGGTGTGCAAATGAAAACCAATCGGACAATTTCTGGTGATTTGCTCATACTCATCGCCATGGCGATGTTTGGATCACTGTCACTGTTTTTGCGAATTTTGCCGCACGTTTCACCTCTTGCGTTTCTAGGTGCGTTTCAGGTAGTTGGCATGGTAAGTTTTTTCATTCTTGCCCGTGCTCAGGGAATGCCACGCCTTACAAAACGTGACTACCTTCTTCTGGTTGCTCTTGCCGTTACGGCAACCTTGAACGATTTGTGCTACTTCTTTGCATTTACCATGACTTCAGTGGCCAATGCGGCCGTAGCGCACCAGTCGGTTTCAATATTCCTGCTTATCCTTGCTCCGCTTTTGTTGCGTGAGCGTACGCGCAAGGAAGAGTGGGTTGCACTAATCATTTCTCTTGTCGGTATCGTTGTACTTTATAGCGATCAATTCGGAATGAGCGGCGATAACAGGTCGAGTCTTATCGGCATTTCGCTCGCAGTGATTTCCGGGCTCTTCTATGCGCTCATCATAGTGCTCTATCGAATTATCCCCAATCCAGATCGGGGCATCACCATTAGCGTAGTAAACTTTTGGCGACATTTGATAAGCGCTGTGCTTCTTCTGCCATTTCTGCCACTAATGAATCTTGGTAATTTGCATGTGCAAGATGCATTGCCAATTGTCGGCTTCGGTCTAGCCTTCGCATTTGTCGCCTCTGGAATTCACAATTACGGGATTAGCAAGACGCGTTCGCTTCATGTCTCCATCCTAGGGAAAAGTGAACCAGTATTTGCAATTGCCTATGCGGCGATGATTTTGCATGAAATGCCAACCATACGAGTCTTAATTGGCGGAGCTCTTATCGTAGGGTCAAGCCTGTGGCTCGCCTTGAAGAAAGAAAAATAGCACGTATCAATTTATAAATTATCTTCGGTTCACCGGTCGGCACTTTGGAAAAATTCGTAACAACGAACCCCAAAGTGCTTTTTTAATAAAATTAAGCGAAAAATCTGGATATATCTTATATTGACAAATAGAGTTTTATATGGTATTTATTAATATTCTTTTTAGTATGGTTGGGTAAAAATTATAGTCTAATTGATTATAGTTTTAACCCAATCATACAACTTGGATAGGAGGTATCTGTGGAGAAGCGCAATCTGGATGTAGAGGAAGCTGCTCGCAATGGTATTTCGACTATCTATGAGCAGATGCCGAACGGAGAGTTCCGTTACAAGCTCATGCATAGTGGTTTCGGCAATGTTGGTATCGGTATTGCTGGTATGCATGGTGTTTGGCAGAATAGCCACTACCACAAGGGTGTGCAAGAGTTCATGGCAGTTCAAGAGGGTTGGATAGCTTTTGTTGAAATGACACCCGGCGGTCTTGGCTGGATCATTTTGCGCAAGGGCGATACAGTTATCAGCAAGCCAAACATTGCGCACAATGTGTATGTGTCGGCTGGCACGGTGTTCTACGGCGTAAAGTTCGGCGATATTGATCCGGAAAAAGGGGATTGGTATCCCAGTCCGGAACTCGACGTTCTTGTCAAAGGCATGAGCGAGAGTGAGATTCTTCTGGTTGGTGGAAAGAAGTAGGTTTGGTCGGATTGCATTCGTCCAACCTCAGATTATCCGAAGTCGGTCGCGTTAGCTACCGGCTTTTATATTTATTTAATATATTTGTCATCTTTATGGATAAAACCATATTGTAGCGTTAGGTGGTTCCAGTAGTTTAGGCTATTTCATAGGTGTGCATTCCCTTGACTTTTGTGTTTATTTATTATAGATTAATCTGTCCTCTCGATTTACAGTGAGTCGGAGACAAAAAGGGGAAAGTCATGAAAATCCAGGGATTCGCGTTTGATCTTGAAGGTACGGTAGTGAATGTGGAGCCTGCACATCACAACGCCCATTTCGCCACTGCGGCGGAGGTTGGCTTGGAGATCAACTCCGATAATGCGTTTCAGCTCTTGCCACACTTCATCGGTGGGCCGGATATCAAGGTGATGGAGGACATTTGGGCACTTAGCCAGAAGAAGGTCTCGCCCGGTGAGCTATTGAAGCGCAAGCAGTTCCACTACGAGCAGCTGCTCGCAACGATGGACGTGGCTCCGCGCAGAGGCTTTCGGCACTTCTTCAACACGGTTGTCGATCTTGGTCTGTCTGTTTCGATCGGTTCGCTTACTCCGATGGTTCAGGCCAGGGTGCTTCTGGATCGCTCAGGTGTGGGCAAGGTGATTGGGGAGGCGAACATTGTCTTGGCCGAGCATGTGCAGAATCACAAGCCGGCGCCCGATGTGTTCTTGGAGACCGCACGACGGATGGGAATCAATCCCACGCGCCAGCTGGTTTTCGAGGATTCACCTCGAGGAGTTCAAGCGGCAATCTCTGCTGGCTCCCGAGCTGTTGGCATGCCGGTCTACAACCGGCCCGAGGCCACCGTGCCGCTCATCCAGGCGGGCGTTTGCCGGCTGTTCATGGAATGGGACGAGATTAGCGTCTTGCCGTTCCTTCAGAACCTGGCGATGTAGACACGGTATTAGTAACAACGGCCATCCGACACACGTCGGATTCAAATGAGGGCTTGGCCACCCTCATCTAATGGCATTCCGAAGTGGTTTCGGGGTGGCTTGGATCCACCACGGGAATAATCGTGATGGAAAAACAATGAGTACAGGAAGGTGAGCCGTGGACATTCTCCTCATTCTCGGGCGTGGTATTCAGATGCTTCAGGCAACGGATCCGGTCTCGGAAGTTCGTTCATGGCAGTTGACCGAAGATCTTGAGATGTGTACTGAGTTGGGTGCGCACCCGCAAGTGCGTGTGCCCGTCGACGACAACGACCCCAATTGTCTGGTGGGGGGTGCTCAGTTGAACTTGGAAGCAGGCAAGGTGCTGATTCGGCAACATTCGCCACAGGTTGTCGTTTGTGCATACGGAGACCGTTCCAAGTATTTGAAAGATATTGGCGGGCCTTCAGAGAGCCAGGTGATGACCGGAGTTCTCCAGAAGGATCTTGTCGATGCAGATTTGGCCAGAAAGCCAGAATTGGTTATCTGGGATCCGGCGCGTTCAAAGGGCGCCCATTCGAACACTCGGCAGGAAATCCTCAACGTCTTCGATCTGGCTATCGAGCTTGGGTTGGAGCGAATCGGATTCGTGACTGTCGGAGTCCATGTTCCGCGGACAGCGACTTTCATTGCGAAGCACATTTCCACTTTCTCCAAGTACCAACATCTCTCGCCGGTCATGTTCGAGAGCGAAGAGGTGTTGCTCGGATCTTCCGACCAGTGGAAGTCTCGGGTTGATACTCTCCGCAATTCTCAGGCTTTCTCTCGCAACCTGACCAATGAGTTCAGAGGCACCTTGGCAGCGCTTACTGGGAAGTATAATGCCGTGAAGGAGCAGACGAAGTAAGCCCTTCGTAGTTACGTGGCCATCCGACGCATATCGGATTTTAAATGAGGGTTTGGCCACCCTCAATTATCAGTAATCTGATTTTTATAAATGAGATTAGTGATAAGCAAAAATACAAAAATATTTTTGTAAAAAGTTCTTTTCAATTTATTTTTTGCACAACACGTTTATTATTTTAAAATTTTTGAACTAATAAGTGTGTTGTGCAATGGGTGCACATGCGAACCAGGAGAACGACATGGATACTGATTTTTTCACGTGTGATTCGCAGTTTGTTATGGAATTGTCTGCCCCTGTTCGGGCGGCTGTATTCGCCGTTCTGGCAGCCGGTGATGTGGCCCAATGGGAAGATCGCGTGCCGAGAGTAAAGGCCGGCGAAGGACAACGTTCCGTTGTTACCGATGGAGATACAAGCGCAGAGGCGGTCATGGTGAGGAGACTGTTCTATTATGCTGGCTACAACGCACTTATTCTCTCCGAAGAGGACGCCAAGGGTGTCAATATTCTGTCAAAAGATAACCCTGTGGGTATCTTGGAAGCAGAGGTTGCTTTCGTGATTGATCCCATCGACGGTACCGCACCCTATTCCGGCTATTTGGGCACATGGTGTGTGTCGGTTGGGGTGCTGAGTAAGGGCGAAATTATCGGCGGAGCTGTCTATGCTCCGGATCTCAACGGCGGGATGCTGGTCTTTTCGGAGAGGGGGTTGGGAACGACTCTGATGAAGTACTGTTCGTTGCCCGCTCGTACACAGATTAGTAAGATTCCATTCCTTACGGCTTCAACCAAGGTGAAGAAGGCTAGGATTGGGCGTGGTGTAGATACGGATCTCTATCGTCTGATCGGTGAGCTGGTGAGCGCAGAAATCGCTCCCAGCGTGAACATGACCGCGGTGTGCAATTCTGGCATCCTGGGCCTAACGCAGGTCGCTTGTGGCCAGCTTACGGCTATCATTCAGATGCCGCAGAAGTCATGGGATTGGGCAGGTGCATTTCGCGCCGTGCTAGAAACCGGACGGACTGTGTCGTTCTTCCGTCTACTGCCAGATCCAAGCGCTCAGAAATCGGATATGCTGGTGGAAGTGGACGGTTATGACTTCGATGCGTTTAGGTATGCCAAGCAGCATCGGCTTGGTTTCGTGGCTGGTGAGCCGGACATGGTTCGGCGCATCATGGAGCAGATGCCTCGTACGGGCTACAACCGCACCAACCCGGAGACGGTTGCCGGAGTTTGGAAGGACAAGTAGATAAGGAGTAAGCAATGACGCTCTGTCATCAAGTCCAAAGCGGACAAGATGGCAGGGCGTGTTTTTATATTGCATTCTTAGGCAAAAATTGGTAAAGTATAGGGCATATAATCGTAGATAAATCTACTAAACCTATGTCGAAAAAGTATCTGTACATTGGCTATATTTTAAGCTGGCTAGTATTTTTTGGTTTTTCTTTGTATCGCTACGCCCAAATTTTGGCGGGAGAGTGTAGGTTTTTCACAAATGGATGGTTGGCGTGTGCGCCTCAATCAGAATTAAGCAGTCTAGGAAAGTTCGGTATTATTTTTTTAATCGTGGCGGTGTTTGGTTATTTTTTATATACCACTTGGTTGCTTTGGCAAAGTAATGATCAAACGATTGGTATTTCCAATAAATTAAAGTGGATGTTATTTGGTCTTGGGGTTTTGGCAGTGTTTGTGGTGCCACTCGGTACAACCGATATGCCTTTTGATTTTTCGGCTGGAAAAGCAATTAGTAATAATTTAAATCCATACGTTGATAAATGGGTATTAGAAGTAGATTTTTCGGATAGAGGTAATTTTGCGCCAACTGCTGGATTTCCTTATGGCCCAATTATGGCCAGTGCTTTTTATTGGGTTTATAGTATAAGTTTCAACAATGTGTTGGTCTTTATGTTATTTTGGAAGATTTTGATGCTACTATTTTTTGTTGGTTGTGGTTTTCTAACAATGAAATTGGGCGGTTTATTATCGAATGGTAAAAATAATACAACTTGGTATGTGCTTTGGTTTGCACAGCCTATATTTTTGTTTGAATGGATGGTGAATGGGCATTTTGACGGCGTGTGGTTATTTTTTGTACTTCTTGCTTTTTATGCGGCCCACACCAAACGTTGGTGGCTTATGGCGCCAGCTTTTGCAATAGGTGTGTGGACTAAATTTATACCTATTTTTATCGCCCCATTTTTTGCCCTATGGTGGTGGCAAGATATAAGCAAAGAAACATGGAAAAAAAGTGTGTCAAAGATGGCGGTTGGTTTGGCGCTGGCTATTTTAATTACATTTTTAAGCTGGAAACCATTTTGGACTGGCCCAGCTGTATTTGCTTCGCTAATCAGTCAATCCAAATTTGCTTCAATGAGTATCTTTGCAACTGCATATTATTCTTTAAAGCCTTTGTTTGTTTGGTTGTTGGCAGATCAAGCCCACTGGTATCTTACTCGTTTGTTGCAAGGAAGTTTGTTGCTAATAGTTATCTATTTATTATATCCAATAATCAAAAAATGTTTGGCTGTGTTGTTTAGAAAAGTAAAATTAGAAAGCGGGGATTATATACAGACCATGTTGATTTTTTTGCTAGTTTATCTTATAGTATGGCAAAAATCATTTTGGCCGTGGTATGGCGTATGGTTTATACCTTTAGCTTTAATTTCTTACAAAGCCTATCAGCATCCATATGTGCTAAAAATTGCTGCCTGGTTTAGTCTGGCATCTCCTATTTACCACATAATTGCTTGGGCAACATTAAAAAATGACGCTGTATCAAAAGATGAATTATGGTTTTATTATTTAATAGTTTGTAGCGCTTTGCTGTATCCTCTGTATTTAATTTTCCTTTGGCGAAAAAAAGATTTTGCTAATACAAATGAACTACCGGTTAATAATACATAAAATATATCTATGTCTCATACAAAAAGTCCAGCTAAAAAAGCTCTTATTACCGGCATAACAGGACAGGACGGCTCTTACCTGGCAGAATTTTTGTTAGACAAGGGCTATGAAGTTCATGGAATCATGCGTCGATCTAGTAGTTTTAACACTAGTAGGATCGAACATATTTATCAGGATCCGCACGAAAAGGGCATAAGACTAAAAATGCACTACGGAGACCTAACAGACGGTAGTAATTTAAATAGAATTATTGAAGAAATTAAACCGGATGAAATATATAATTTGGGTGCACAGAGCCACGTGCGAGTTAGTTTTGAATTGCCGGAATATACTTGCGATAGTGTAGGTTTGGGCACCTTACGTCTTCTAGATGCTGTACGAGATACTGGTTTGAAGGTTAAATTTTATCAGGCCGGATCTTCCGAAATGTTTGGTAAAGTAAGAGAAACACCTCAAAAAGAAACTACGCCATTTTATCCTCGCAGCCCATATGGTTGCGCCAAAGTTTTTGCGCACAATTTGGCTGTAAATTATAGAGAATCGTACGGCATGTTTATTTGTAACGGTATATTATTCAATCATGAGTCTCCTCGTCGTGGTGGAACATTTGTAACCAAAAAAATAGTAGATGGCTTTGCGCAAATTAAAAGCGGCAAACGCGACAAAATTTATTTGGGCAATTTAGAAGCCAAGCGCGACTGGGGTTATGCCAAAGATTATGTGGAAGCAATGTGGCTTATGTTGCAACAGCCCCAGCCGGATGATTTTGTAATTGCTACGGGTGAAGCGCATAGCGTTCGAGAATTTGCTGAAGAAGCAGCTTTGTATTTTGGTTACGAATTAAAATGGGAAGGTGAAGGCTTGCAAGAAAAAGGAATAGATAAAAAATCCGGACAAGTTTTGGTTGAAATAGACCCCGAATATTTCCGTCCGGCCGAGGTAGAATTTTTGCTTGGAGATGCTAGTAAGGCCAAGAATGTTTTGGGCTGGGAAGCAAAAGTAAGGTTTAAAGAGTTGGTAAAGATAATGTGTGAGGCAGAAATAGATAAAAAAGATAACTAACCCATATTGCTACTAACCTGTTTATTTTGTATGGATAAAAATTCAAAAATCTATGTAAGCGGTCATAACGGTCTTGTTGGAACAGCGCTTGTTAACGAACTCAAAAGACAAGGTTATGAAAACATTGTTACCAGATCCCACAAAGATTTGGAGCTGCTAGATCAAGTGTCAGTAAATAAATTTTTTGAAGAAGAAAGACCAGAGTATGTTTTTCATCTAGCTGCGAAAGTGGGAGGAATTATTGGTAATAAAACCTATCCAGCTGATTTCACTTATGAAAATACAATAATTAATTTTAATGTCATTCACGCAGCGCATCAAGTGGGTGTTAAGAAGTTGTTGAATTTTGGGAGTATTTGTATTTATCCGCTGAAAGCAGAAGTTCCAGTGAAGGAAAGTTCTTTGCTAACAGGACCGTTAGAATCTTCCAATGAAGGTTATGCGATTTCCAAGATTGCTAGTCTTATGCTTTGTAAGAAATATAAAGAGCAGTATGGCAGTAATTTTATTTCTGTTATGCCAGCTAATCTATATGGTCCACATGATAACTTTCATCCTCAAAATGCCCATGTAATTCCCATGCTTATGGATCGGTTTCATAAGGCCAAGGTAAATGGCGATCAAGAGGTTGTAGTTTGGGGAACAGGAAAACCAACCAGAGATTTTCTCTACTCCGAAGATTTAGCTGAAGGTTTGGTATTGTTAATGAATAAGTATGATGAGCTAGAGCATATAAATATTGGTCCCGGAGCGGAAACTTCAATTCGGGAGTTGGCAGAAACAATGAAAGAAGTAGTAGGCTTTAACGGAGGGCTTGTATTTGATATTTCCAAACCGGACGGGACTCCGAGAAGGTATTTAGATATTGAAAAGATGAATGGTTTAGGATGGAATGCGAAGACTTCGTTAAAGAATGGATTGTCGAGTATGTATGCTTGGTATCTTGATAATGCAGACCATCTTAATAGTAAATAATTTTGTAGAAGCATAAAATTGATTTGGAAAAAGGCATTAAACTAACCTGCAAATGGTATGAGTCTGCACAAAAATAATTTTCTTAGTAATCCGGTATTGTTTCTATTGCGTCAAATCTATAGAGTATTTTTTATATGGCCATTTCAGTTTGTAGTGATAGTGTTTAGTTTTTTTGCCAAGAGCAATCAATTTGCAGACAAAGAAAAGTCGCCATATTGTTTTATTATAACTTCGGTAATTTATCCGAAACCAGGTAAGCAGATTCAGTACAACGCGCCCCGTTCCGTTTTTAGTCCAGAAGATAGGGCCAAACAAACTCAACAAACCATAGATTCTATACGCAGTCGGGTGCCGGGAGCCAAAATAATTTTGGTAGAAAGCGGTCTGCAAAAGGCGCTGCCGTTTGATGTAGATAAAAAAGCCGATCAATATATTTATGTTGGAGATAATAAATTAGTGCGTTGGTCTTGTGATAGTAAACAGAAAAGCTTGGGTGAAATAATGATGTTATATTTTGCGATGAAAAAGTTTGAGTTTTCGGCCGATTTTTATTTTAAAATAAGCGGACGGTATTTTTTAAACGAGGAGTTCGATTTGAACGCTTGGAAGCAGGGGGATTTTGTTTTGCAATACATTAAAGAAGACTATATTTGTACACGGCTATATGGTTTTCGCAGTTCAGTGTTTTCTGTATGGAAATATGCGCTGTTAAAAGGAATTCCATTAACTATGGTTGCTTACCCAATAGAAAACACATTGGCAAAGTATATACCAAGAAATCGGGTGCATAGATTGGTGCGGCTTGGAGTATCTGGGGTAGGGGCATCATCTAGTGAAATTATTAGGGATTAACTAAAATTAAATTTATTCTATAATTCATTAATTCATCTTACGTATGAATCCAAAACTTAAACAATTTTTAAAGAAAACTTTTCCACTGGGATTATTGGTGGCTGCAGATAGAATAAAAAATAAAATACTTAATAAGTTTAGATATTTAGAGTTTTTAAAAGAGTGGAAGCAATTTAAAGAGATGTCAGGCCAACTTGGAGACAATAGATTTGTTCTATCTTCCAAAAATTTTTATCCTATTCTACACGAAAAGGCTAGTACGCATGATTACGATCATCATTATATTTATCATCCAGCTTGGGCTGCCAGAAAATTGGCCGAAATTAAACCAGAATTTCATGTAGATATTAGCTCAACACTCCATTTTAGTACTATTGTTTCAGCTTTTATTCCTGTAAAATTTTATGATTATCGACCCGCTGTAGTAGATTTAAATAATTTTACTTCAGGGTCCGCTGATTTGTTAAAGCTGCCGTTTGAGGACAATAGTATAAAATCTCTTTCTTGCATGCATACGCTTGAACATATTGGTTTGGGTAGATATGGCGACCCGATTGATCCGATTGGTGATGTTAAGTCTATGAAAGAGTTAGGGCGAGTTTTGGCTGTGGGTGGAAGTTTGTTAATTGTAGTACCGGTAGGGAAGCCGAATGTAATGTTTAATGCCCATAGAGTTTTTGCTTATGAACAAGTGATAAATGCTTGTGCTGGTCTTCAAGTGCGAGAGTTTACTTTGCTTACTGACGATGGAAGGTTTATTACCAATGCCGACAAATCTTTGGTAGAGCAACAAATTTACGGTATGGGATGTTTTTGGTTTGTTAAGCCGTAAATTTATCTGAGCGTTAAATTATGCAAATGATAGAGTGGGTACAATCTATTTTTAAAAAAAAAGCATTGCACCAAACGGCTTTTGTTACGGTTGGGTCGTTAATAAACGGCGTATCATTGCTTGTACTTAATATAGTTTTGGCCAGAGCTTTGAGCAGAGAAGTCTTTGGAATCTTTTCATTGTCTGTTTTAGCACTGAGCACAGCGGCGGAATTGTCTGACTTTGGTTTGAATTTAGGCCTTCTTAGGTTCGCCCCCTATTACATCGCTACCAATCAAACAGAAAAGTTAAAACAGTTAATCAAAACAATCTGGCGTTGGAGAGTTATACTTACTTGGGTGCTCACAGTAGGCGGCATAGTTTTGTCCTATCCTTTGGCCAAGTATATGTTTGGCCAAGCCAAGGTGGCCCCGTACCTAGCTTATTCCTTTTTAGGCATCGGTGGTGTTATACTGCTTGGTTTTTTGGCTACTTTTTTGCAAGCAAAGCAAAGATTTTTTTATCAAGCTTCCGTCCAATCGCTAAAAGGTTTTTTACGTTTGGCTATAGTTGTGATTTTGGCTATATTCGGTGTAGAAAATTTGTTTGCATATTTATCTGTATATATTTTTGTTCCTTGGATTTTGTTTATAGTAAACTATGGGGTTTTCCCGGAAAAGTTTAGGACAGTCGAAGTGGACGGAGAGGTTAAGAAAAATTTACATTCCCAGTTAGCCAAATTTAGTTTTTGGCTTACGATTTCTTCGTTACTAGGGATTATCGGTGGCAAAATAGACCAAGTAATTATTAGTCATTACCTTGGATTAGAATACGTTGCAGTTTTTACTGTTGCTTGGCAATTTTTGCAGATTTTTATGGTGCTTAATGGTTCTATTAGTTCTGTTTTAATGCCGAAGATAAGTAGTTTGAAGAATAAAGCGGAATTAGTTATTTTTGTTAAACGAGTCTTTAAATGGGTGCTTGTCGGAACAATTGGTATCGCGTTTTTAATCTATCCATCTCAATATTTAATTAATTTCATTTTTGGCCAGAAGTACGTAGAAGCGATGCCAGTTTATTTAATCTTAGCCTATAGTATGTTATTAAATATTTTGGCTATCCCGCTGTCTATGACCATTACTGTTTTCAACAAAACCCACATAATGGCTGTGGCTGCGTTTTTTCAGACCGTTATCTTTATTATTTCTAATTTAGTATTTATTCCTCGATATGGTATTATGGGGGCAGCCTATGCGTATGTGGTTGTGCAGGTAGCCACATTTATGTGGAATCTCATATGGTCTCTGTATTTAATAAAAAAGAAAGATTTTAATATAGTATAAAAGTATGCAAGAAATTACTGGGTCAACTCAAGATAAGACTTTTTCTACTAATCGGCTCCTAAAAAGATCGGACACTCCTTTTGTAGGTAATTTTAAAAGTTACGGTGGGTTGCGAACTGAAGGTTGGAAGAAAGAATCGTTAGATGGCAAACCTTTAGTCAGTGTGGTTACGGTTGTAAGAAATGACGTTGCTAATATAGAGAAAACAATCTTAAGTGTCTTAAACCAAACTTATAGCAACGTGGAATATGTTGTGATTGATGGTAATTCAACCGACGGTACTTTGGAAGTTATAAAAAAGTATGCCAAATATATTGACCTTTGGGTTAGCGAGCCGGATGAAGGTTTGTTTTATGCATTTAATAAGGGTGTAGATTTGGTAACTGGAGAATGGGTGCAAATTTTAAATTGCGGTGATTTCTTGTATAATAATACGGTTTTTGCTGATATTTTTGAAGGAAAGAAAATAGACGTTGACGGACTCTATGGCAGCGCAGCATGTTACGTTAATGGGCGTATGGCCATTGTTGAAGCCCACGAAGATTTGTATGAAAAAGCGTGGCAGGGGATGAGGCTCATTCACGAGACGCTTTTTGTAAAAGCAGAGATAATAAAAAAATTTAAATTTGATACGAAGTATAAAGTCTCTGGCGACGGTGACTTTGTGTTAAAATGTGTGAGTAAAGGGTATAAGTTTCGTAAAGTGAATGTGGTTGTATTTGAGACTGGCCCCCAAGGTTATTCGGCCAAACATTGGCGTTTAGCTAGAAAAGAAAATTGGTTAATTGCCCGTAGTTATTATCCAGGCTTAAAAACCGATCTCTTTAATTTGCAAGGGTGGGTATACGACGAAGTTTTTAGAGTTTTTAAAAGAATCATGTCCGCCGTAGGTGTTTATGATTTTTTAAAGAAATACTATAGGCGTTATTGGGGAGATAAAATTATGCGAGAAAAATATCATTATATGGTAGTTGATGAAAAGAATAAGAACTAGAGTTTATGGCTTCTATTACAGCCCACTGTTTGGTAAAAAATGAAGAAAATTTTGTTTATTACACTATAAAATCCGTAGTTAATTTTGTTGATACCATAATGGTTTTTGATACTGGCTCTACCGATAAAACTGTAGAAATTATAAAAGACCTAGTAAAAGAATATCCAAACAAAATAATTTTTGAAGAAAAGGGCGTTGCAGACGGTAAAAGACATACGGAGTTGCGACAAGAAATGCTAGATAGAACAAAGACTGAATGGTTTATGGTGCTTGATGGCGATGAAGTTTGGACCAAACGAGTAATGGAAGAAGCGCTGGGTGTTATAAAAAGTAAATCTACAGTAGAGGCAATTTTAGCCCCATTTTACTTGTGTGTTGGCGATATTTATCACCGCACATTTAGAAAAGGTCCAATGAAGATGTTGGGCAGGCAAGATTTTTTTTATCCGAGGTTTATAAAAATTGTAAATGGCGTACATTGGAGCGGGGATTATAATCAAGACACCCTGCTAACAGGCGATAAAAAAGTTTTTTGTGCAGATAACAATTCTGTAATTTTGCAGGAAAAGTATTGGCATATGACCCACCTAAAAAGATCTTCGCAAGATGATAACGACTACAGTTCTGGCGGTAATCGTCGCATAAAGAGAAGATTGAGTTATTTTATTATCGGCAGAAAAATTAACGAACCTGCCCCAGAAGTTTTTGCAGGCAAGGAAGCAGAGCTTAAAATGCCATACCCAATTTCATTTATTAATTTTTTTAAATTATTATTTAAAATAAGTATTTAGTATGACGGAAGAAAATAAATTTGGAGGAGAAAGGTTGGATTCAAAAAGTAGTTTATCCAGAAACGGACTAATGGAACATTTAGCTCGTTATAATTTTGTGACTGGCGATCAGGGGAGTGAAGTTTTAGATATTGGTTGTGGTTCCGGACATGGTAGTAATAAATTGGCAGCCAAATTTAAAAAAGTATATGCGGTAGATGTGTCCGAAGATGCATTGGCTTATGCCAAAGAAAACTGGTCAGCACCAAATATAGAATTTATTGTCGGTTCAGGCACCAGCATTCCGTTTCCTGATAACTCTTTCGATATCGTGGCTTCGTTTGAAGTGTTTGAACATATAGAAGATTGGAAAAAATTCTTGTCAGAAATAAAAAGAGTATTAAAAAATAATGGACGGCTTTTCATGTCTACGCCAAACAGAGATGTGTATTCTCCAGGTAAAAAATTAACTGATAAGCCTAGAAACCCGTTTCATTTTTTTGAAATGTCAGTGCCAGAATTCAAGAATGCGCTGGGTGAGTTTTTTACAATTGAAAAGTTTTATGGACAAAGAACTCCTATATATAATGATCGTTGGTTTTGGCCCGTTTTAAACCCCGTTTTATTTTTATTACAACGTCTGCACATTGTAAGTTATAAGGCTGCTAATACATTTAAATTAAGTATAGTAAATTGGATAAAGCCAGAATTGGAGTTAAGTGACATTAAATTTTTTGAAGATGAAGCTAATATAAATAAATCAAGGAATATGTTGGCAGTATGTAAAGTAAGTAAGTAATCCTAACCACACTAAATGTTAGAAAAAATTCGTGTTGCCTCTCTTGCCAACGATATGGGAATAGGAGGCACCGCCAGACAAGCTGTGTCGATTGATAAGCACCTGAACAAGGAATTTTTTGAGCATTTTATAATTTCTTTAAGTTCCCAAGGGGATACAAGGTCTAAATTTGTAGATAGTAAAAAAGTATTTTTTATCTCTGACCCAAAAGAAATTGCCGATGTGTTGGAAAAAAATAAGGTGAATATTTTGTATGTGCACAGGCATGGCCGAAATGATCCAAGGCACGACGCGATTGCTAAAGAGGTAAGTAGTGATGTAGAAATTGCAGAGATGAACACCTTTAGTGTAGAAGACAAAGGTTATTTTGGGCAAAGATGTAATAAACATATATTTGTTAGCCAAACCAATGTTGTAAAGTATTGTGCGCAAAACAATATAAACTTTGATTTCAAAAAACACAAAGTTTTGTATGGGTTAGTTGATTCGGAAAATTTTATCTCTAAATCACCCACAGAATCGGAAATAAAAGAATATAAAAATAAGTTCGGTATAAGTGGGCATCCGGTAATGGGTAGGCTGGCCAGGCCAGTTATGGAGAAGTGGGACGACCAGATGTTAGTGATGTGGAAAAAACTATCTCAAATAAATCCGCAGACCAAGTTTGTAATTTATGGTGTACCGGAAGAAAAAAAGAAGTTATTACAATCTGCCGGCAATTTAGAAAATTTAATAATGCTCGATCCAACTGATTCTGACAAAGAGCTGGCGTTGTTTTATTCAGCCATTGATGTGTTTGTCCACGATAGCCAAATTGGCGAATGTAATTGCGGAGCGATCGCAGAGGCAATGTTGTTTAAAAAACCTTGCGTTATAATGTCTACACCATTTCCTAAATATATATATGGGAGAAACCATACCAATGATAATGGTCAGATAGAACAGATTAAAAATGGGGAAAATGGCTATGTAGTTACAAGTGGAACTGCTATGGCTTACGCAGTTGATAGTTTGTTTAAAAATCCAGATTTGGCTAAGAAAATGGGAGAGAGGAACGGTAAAGAGTTGTTAGATAGGTATGATGTTTCGGTCGGTATAAAGACTTTGGAGAAGATTTTTATGGAAATTATGTTAGATAGGGGTATTTCTTTGCCAGAATCTGCGTTAAATTACTATAATTCATTCAAGTTTTATCCAGATGAAAATGAGGTGAAAAACTGGTTTAAAGAGTACTATTTTAGACTTGACGATGTTTATGGGAAGGAGTATTCTAATTCTGCGCTTGATAAAGCGATTTTGTTTTATTTAAAATACCATAGAAAATTTAAAACTGTATTAAAAAAGCTAGGAATTTAATAATATTTAAGCATTAATTATTAACTTAATTCATATATGTCCAAGATTCTTATCACAGGTATTGCTGGTTTTATCGGAAGTAACTTAGCAGTTCGTTTATTAGAAGAAGGTCATCAAGTTGTTGGTATAGATGATCTTTCTCACGGTCTTCAAGAACAAGTTCCGGAAGGTGCTACTTTTATTAAGCAAGATATTAGATCAAGAGATATATATTCCTTATTTGAAGGTGTAGATTATGTTTTTCATCTAGCCGCTCTTAGCTCTATCCCAGATTGCCAGCGCGATCCAGTAAGTGCTTGTGACGTAAATACAACTGGTACAGTAAATGTATTTGAAGCTAGTGCGAGAGCTGGTGTGAAAAAAGTTATTTTTGCAGAAACCTCCGCAGTATACGAAGGTATTCAACAATGGCCAACTCCAGAAGCAAATGTCGATCCACACAGTGTTTATGCTGTAGGCAAAATGGCTGCTCGTCTTTTTGCAAAACCTTATAAAGAATTCCGCAATTTAGATAGTGTTGGTGTACGCTACTTTAATGTTTATGGTCCAAGACAAGATTATAGACGCAGTATTCCACCTCTAATGTCTGCATTTATTCTTGCTTTGTTGCGCGGCGAAAAACCAGTTATCTATGGTGATGGAGAAAAGAGACGTGATTTTATTTATGTAGACGATGTAAATGACGCTCACCTGTTGCTTATGAAAGACGACAGAGCTAATAATAATATTTATAATATTGGCTCCGGTACAAACAACTCTATCAATGAAATTTATAAAATGACCAAGGAGTTGTTGGGAACAGATATTGAGCCAGTTCACAAAGATAATTTAGAGGCCGAAGCTCAAATAACATTGGCCGATTGCAGTGCCTTAAAGAATTTGGGATGGCAGCCAAAAATGAGTCTTGAAGAAGGGATTAAAATTCAGCTTGAATATATCAAGAAGCATGTTTTATAGAGTTTTAATACTATCTAAAATCAGTTTATAGGAGCTAAAGCCCATATATTCTCATTCGTTCGGAAATAATTAAGCAAGTTTAATTATCTCACTCACTTATTTTGATTATGATTTTGACAAGAACCCCATTTAGAATTCCTCTTGGTGGAGGAGGTACTGATTTACCATCTTTTTATCAGCAGCATGGTGGTTTTTTGTTTAGCGCCGCCATAGATAAATACATGTATATTGCCATCAATCGTCCGATTGTGGATCCGCTTGTATACATCAGATATTCACGCACCGAAATTGTAGAACATGTATCTCAAATCCAAAATCAATTGGCTCGGGCTGCTCTAGAACAGTATGGCATACAAGATCGCATAGAAATTTCTTCTATGTCTGATGTGCCAGCTGGTACAGGAATGGGTTCATCCGGTTCTTATTTAGTTGGAATACTAAAAGGTTTGCAAGCTTTAACTCGTAGGGGTTCCAGTGTGCAGGATCTTGCGGAAGAGGCTTGTCATATTGAGATTGATTTATTGAAGAAACCGGTAGGTAAACAGGATCAGTATCTAGCAGCTTTTGGGGGCTTTACTATAATGGATATAGATAAAGATGGAAAAGTAAAAGTTTCTAATGCTAATGTAAGCTATGAAACTATAGAAGAGCTTCAGAGTAAGTTAATTTTATTTTATACCGGTATTTCACGAGATGCGATGAGTATTTTGGGAGAACAAAGTGCAGCAGCCAAAAAAGAAGAAAGCGATGTTTCCAAATCATTATTGCAAATCAAAGACATTGGCATGGAAATTAAAAATTCAATTGAACAAGGTAATTTGGATAATTTTGGTAGATTGATGGATGAGCATTGGAGAGTAAAGAAAATGATGTCTAATAAAATGTCTGATCCAAAGATTGATCGTCTTTATGCGTTAGCCAAAGAAAAAGGCGCTTTGGGTGGAAAAATTATGGGTGCAGGAGGCGGAGGTTTCTTTGTGTTCTATTGCCCTAATGATAAAAAAGGAGTGCGCGAAGCAATGAGAGCAGAAGGTTTGAAAGAAATGCCTTTTAGGTTTGAAAACGAAGGCGCAAAAACAATGGTTGATTTTTGATTTAACGAAACCATGTCGGGTAACGACCATTGAAACCTGACGAGAACTCTTCATATTATATGGGTAAGGATTCAGCAAAAGTAGCCGTAATCGGCTTATGGCATTTAGGGTGTACTGCTTCTGCCGGTTTGGCCGAAGCGGGTTATGTTGTTACTGGAGTTGATTTTGATAAAAAAATAGTTAATGATTTAGCAGAGCAAAGTGCGCCACCTCTATTTGAGCCTGGTTTGGTAGATTTGATTAAAAAAAATAAAGATGCTGGTAGGTTAAATTTTACCGCTGATTTTAAAAGCGCCTTACAGGGAAAGAAGTTCGTAGTTATTGGTTTTGATACCCCAGTAAATGATAATGATTATCCTGATCCAAAGGTGATATATAAAGCGTGCGAAGAAATTGCCAAGTTTGCCGACGATAATTGTTTTGTTATAATTATGAGTCAGGTGCCAGTTGGCAGTTGCCGCGAGATGAAGAAATTAATTTTAAAACGTAGACCAGGGATGAAATGTAATATAGTTTATAACCCGGAAAATTTGCAGTTGGGCCAGTCTATAAAAAGATTTTTAGAACCGGACAGAGTAATAATCGGCTTGGAGAATGAATCCGCGCGTCAGTCAGTAGAAGGTTTTTTTCAAGCAATTGGTGGGCAGAAATTATACATGGATTTAGAAAGCGCAGAGATGGTAAAACATGCTACCAACACTTTTCTGGCCATGTCTATAAGTTTTATAAATGAAATTGCTGATTTTTGTGAAATTACTGGTGCGGATATACGCAGGGTGGTAGAGGGTCTAAAGGCAGATGCTAGAATAGGAGCTAGGGCATTTTTAAGTCCGGGAATTGGTTATGCCGGCGGTACTTTAGGTCGTGATATTGCGGTGTTAAGAGATTTGGCAAAATCCAAAAAATTAAAAACGCACATTATCGGCGCGGTTAGAGAAGTCAACCGCAGTCGTCAAAAAAAGATTATAGAAAAAATAAAAGGCATTATCGGTTCGTTGCGGAATAAAAAAGTTGCTATTTTGGGACTAACCTATAAACCGGGCACAAGCACTCTGCGTCGTTCCATGTCACTCGAGATAGCGCAAAAATTATTGGCAGTAGGCGTAAAAATTAAAGCCTATGATCCAAAGATTATTACTCCGATCAAAGGTTTGTCAAAAATGAAAGTGTGCTTGGACCCGTATCAAGCCATTCTTGGCGCCGATGTAATTTTGTTGGCCACCGATTGGCCGGAATTTAAAGAATTAGATTTTGTCAAAATTAAAAAAATAGCCAATCGGGCTATAGTAGTAGACTGTAAGAATTTTTTATCGCCCGAAGTTATTAAAAATCATGGCTTTTCGTATTATGGCATAGGCTTTAATTTGGAGTAAATTATTTATATGATTTTAAAAAATAAAGTAGCTATAGTTACGGGTGGCAGTCGAGGGATTGGCAAAGCCGTAGTAATATCTCTTGCTAAATCTGGCTGCAAAGTTGTGGTTGCTTCTATAATTTCTGAAGATTTAAAAAATTTGCAAAAAGAGCTTTTGCGCGAAAGTTTTCGTATAGAAATAAAAAAAGTGGATGTTTCTGATTACAGCCAAGTACAAAGAGTAGTAAAGGCTGTGGTGAAGAAATTCGGTACTGTAGATATTTTGGTAAACGCTGCCGGAATATATGGACCAATTGGATTGTTTAAAGATAACGATATTCAAAAGTGGGCGCAAACATTGCAAGTAAATTTACTTGGCACTGTTAATTGTGTGCATGCTGTTTTGCCTATAATGATGAAGAAAAAATCTGGTAAAATTATTGATTTTTCTGGTGGGGGCGCCGTAAATAGTTTCCCTAATTTTTCTGGCTATGCCACCTCCAAAGCTGCAGTAGTTCGTTTTACCGAAACAATTGCTGAAGAGTTAAAGCCATACAATGTGCAGATTAATGCGATTGCGCCGGGAGCGGTAAACACCAAATTGCTAGATGAATCTTTGGAAGCAGGTAAAAAAGCTGTAGGCGACAAATTTTATACAAAGATTGTGCAGCAGAAAAAAGAAGGCGGAGACTCGCCTCAGTTGGCGGTGGATTTAATTTTATTCCTTATCTCCGATAAGTCCTTTAATCTAACCGGCAAATTGATAAGTGCAAAGTGGGATAATTGGAAAAATTGGAAAAAAGAAGATATTGAGAAATTAAAAAATAATTCGGAATATAATTTGAGACGAATTGATAATAAAGATTTCCGAGAAGTAAAAAAGTAATTATCATACTTTATAGGGGCTAAAGCCCATATATTCTCATTCACTCAGAAATATCCAGATTCGGTATTTATAATTCGCAAGCAATTATAAATACCTCACCGGCTATTTCACTCACTCATTTCGAATATGAAAGTTGGAATTATTGGCGCGGGGCTTATTGGGACAAAAAGAGCGGAAGTTATATATAATTTAAAAAAAGACAAACTAGTCTCTGTTTTTGATATTGATTTTAGTAAGAGTGAGCAGCTAACTGCAAAATTCGGAGGAAAGGCTGTAAAAAGTAAAGACGATATTTTTAAAGATAAAAGCATAGATACAGTAATTATCGCTACCTGGAATAATGTTTTGGCAAAGTTATGTTTGGAAGCTATAAAAAACAACAAAAATGTTTTGTGCGAAAAACCCCTTGGCATAAATTACGAGGAGGCAAAGAAAATTTATTCGGCGGCAAAAAAGAAAGGCGTAACACTTAAAGCTGGATTTAATCATCGTTTTCACGGTTCGGTATGGAAAGCGCATCAGCTTGTAAAAAGTGGAGCCATCGGCGATCTTATGTATATGCGCGCAGTATATGGGCATGGAGGAAGAAAGGGCTATGATTTAGAATGGAGAAGAAATAAAAAAATCTCTGGTGGGGGAGAGCTATTGGAAAAAGGTGTACACTTGCTAGACTTATTCCGCTGGTTTATGGGTGAGTTCAAAGAAGGGGTGGCCTTTTGTGAGAACATGTTTTGGGATAGGACAAAACTAGAGGATAATGCCTTTTGTACCCTGCGTACACGCGATGGTAAGGTAGCTCAAATGCAGGTAAGTATTACTCAGTGGAAGAACAAGTTTAATATTGACATCTTTGGCAAGAAAGGCTATGTTAGCGTAGAGGGAAAAGGAGGCAGTTATGGTCCGGAAAAGCTAGTAATCGGCAGAAGAAAAGAGTTGGGAGTTAAGCCAATTGAAGAAGAATTTTTGTTTGACAAAGATACTTCTTGGGAAGAGGAATGGAAAAATTTTAGCACAGCTGTGGCAAAAAAGATTGAGCCAATCGGTAGTGGCTATGACGGCATGATGACAAATAAATTGGTAGCAGGTTTATACGCTTCGTCTAAAAATAGAAAAATTATTAATTTTTAATTATATAGGCTGCGGCATATATTCTCGTTCGCTCTGATAAAATTAAAACATTTAATTCTTTCACTCATTCATTTCATATATGGACAAACACAGCTATATTGATCAGTATCTAAAAAGAACAGCCCAGATCGCCAACGAATGTAGTCGCGAAAGTTTGGAAAAGATGGCCAATATTTTAGCTATTACCCGAGAAGTAAAGGGTAGGGTATTTTTTTTGGGCATAGGTGGAGGGGGAGCATCTACTTCTCACGCTACCAACGATTTTAATAAGATTGCCAAAATTTCTACATTTTGTCTTTCTGATAACGCTGGACTTCTTACTGCTTTAGCAAATGATGAGGGTTGGGATTCTATTTTTCAACGACAATTGGAAATGCACCATCTAACCGCCAAAGATTGTTTATTTATTTTTTCAGTAAATGGGGGAACTCTAAATATTTCTAGCAATTTAGTTAAGGCTATGGAATATGGCAAAGTGATTGGGTCCAGGATTCTGGCTGTAGTGGGCCGATCAACTGGCGTAGCCGCTCAGCTTGCCGATGCCTGTTTGGTTGTGCCGACTGTGGACGAGTCTATGGTAACTGCACACACCGAAGATTTTCAATTACTTGTTAACCACTTGTTAGTAAATTTGCTCAAACAGGTATAAGGGCTAAAGCCCCACTCATTTCGTATATGTTAAAAAGTCAGTCCGCTAAGACCAAAAAAAATTCTAAGTCCGGCCGCAAGGCCGTTTTTTTGGATAGAGATGGAACTATTATAAAACAGGTAGAGCTTATGCATTCTGTAGAAGAGTTGCATTTACTGCCTGGTGCAGCCCGTGCAATAAACGCTTTAAATAAATTAGGTTTTTTGGTAGTTATTGTTACTAATCAGCCAGTAGTGGCACGAGGTATTATAGGGCCAAAAGAAGTGGACCAAATACATGCGGTTTTAATCGAGCGATTAAATGGCAAGGGGGCTAAAATAGACGGTGTGTATTTTTGCCCACATCACCCGGAAGCTACTATGCCGGAATACCGTTTGCGCTGCCGCTGCCGCAAGCCGGAGCCGGGAATGATTTTAAAAGGCTTAAAGAAATTAAATATAAATCCGAAAAAAAGTTTCATGATTGGCGATGCCTTGATAGATGTGGTTTCTGGTAAAAAAGCAGGTGTAAAAACAATTTTGGTAAAAACCGGTCCGGGGCATGCTCGTTTGGATGAAAAATATAAAGATATTAAACCAGATTTTACAGTTAAAAATTTGATGCAGGCAGTTAAAGAAATAACAAATAGTATTTAATATTATGTCTAATATAAAACAAGCGGTTATTCTATGTGCTGGTTTGGGTACTCGTTTGCGCCCCCTTACAGATACAATGCCCAAACCAATGATACCAATTTTAGGTAAGCCACTTTTGGAGTGGAATATAGAACAGTTTAAAAAACACGGAGTTACGGAATTTTTTATAAATCTTTATTATTTGCCGGATGTTATTCGTGATTATTTTGGCGATGGTGCCAAATGGGGAGTGAAGATTAATTATTTTCAGGAGAAAGATATTTTGGGTACTGCCGGCGGGGTGAAAAATTTCGCCAGTATGTTGGATGATAAGTTTTTTCTAATATACGGAGACATGATTAGTTTGATGGATTATTCCAAGATGGCCGAAGAGTTTGCCTCTCACCCAGATGCTATCGGTATGCAAAGAATGCAAAAAACCGATAATTATGCAGATGCAGATGTGGCTGAACTGGGGCCAGACGGCAGTTATCTTAAGATACATGCTAAGCCGCACACAGAGAGTTACCCAAATGCCTATCGTATGAAGGGTATATTTATTTTGCGAAAAGATATTTTGGAGTATGTTCCAGCTAGTACTTTTTATGAGCTTGGCAAGCAGCTTTTGCCAGACGCGGTAAAGGATGGTAAGAAGTTTTATAGCTATGAATGCAAAGAGTATACAAAAGGCATAGATACAATGGAAAAATACCAGGAAGTAGAAGAATATTTGAAAAATAACGAAATTACAGTTTCATAGGCCAATTCTTGACAGTTTTGATTATACAGGTTAGTTTAACCATAATAATTTCAATTTATTATATATAATATACTATGAAAATATTTATAGATAGTGCTGATCTTAAGGAGATTGAAAAGTATGTCAGTTGGGGAATTTGTGATGGTGTTACCACCAATCCTAGCATTTGTTTAAAATCCGGAGTAACGGGCGGTGAAGAAGGAATGAAGCAAAGATCAATTGAAATTGCTAATCTTATTGCGCCTCAACCACTAAGTGTAGAGGTAACTTCCGATGATATAGACCAGGTCTTTGCTCAGGCTAGAAAGTTTAATACTTGGGCAGACAATATTTCCGTAAAAGTTACTATTACCGATAGAAACGGTGCTTCACTTTTGCCTGCAGTATATAGACTCGTTAGCGAAGGTATTTCGGTAAATGTTACTGCTATGATGACCTTTAACCAAGCTATTATGGCTGCCAAGGCTATAAATGCCGGTTTAGAAAAAACCAATATTAAGAAAACTCATTTTATTAGTATTTTTGCCGGCAGAATTTCAGAAGAGCATGGGGTAGAGCATTCGCAAAAAGTTCTTGAAGATGTAAGGCAGTGGCTTGATTTTCATAACTATAAAAATATTGAAATTATTGTTGGCTCAGTACGTAGTCCGGAAAATGTAAAATTGTGGGGCAAGAGTGGTGCCCATATTCTTACTATACCTCCAGAAGTAATTGGTAAATGTTTGATGAATGCTCGTACCAAAGAAACAGTTGTGCAGTTCTTAAATGATGCCAATAAGGCCATGCAATCTCTCTAGTCTCAGGTAGTTCAGCCATGGTATACTAATTCTACTATGTCAAAGAATGGCGCCCAAACAATATCCGCTTGTCTTGTTATTTATAATGAAGAAAAAGTAATCAAGCAGTGTTTAGAAAGTATTAAAGATTTAGTTGATGAAATTATAGTTGTTCATGACGGGCAGTGTACGGACAGAACTTTAGAAATAGTTAAGCAATATACAGATAAAATATTTGTTAGAGACCATCTAGTTCTCAACGAACCGCACTTAGTATTTGCTTTTGATCAAGCTAAATGTGAGTGGTTATTGCGCATGGATGCGGATGAGTTTTTTGATACTGCCGATCATGACAAGCTTCGCAAAATGCTAGCTTCTTCTGTTGCTGTAGACGGCTATACTTTAAATTGGGAGTTGTGGGACGGCGAAAAAATAGTAACCTTTAAAGGCTTGCAGAAGTCTTGTTTTTTTAGGCGAAAGAATTTTCATTATATTGGTGTTTCACAAGAGGTTGGGTGGGTAGATGGCGAAATGAAAAAAGAAGAAATAGTTTTACATCACCGTCCTAATTATAATAATGTGGTGGGCGAGGCAGTAATGAAAAAAGCAAGCAAGTGGGTGCCTATCTACGCAAAATCTTTTTTTCCGGAGCTTTCTACATATGCCTGTTATAATACAACCCCAGACAAGTGGGTTAATTATGCCAAAAAAGTTCGCAAACACCCTGTTTTATATTTACTTTTTTATCCGCTTAAAACATTCTTGGCTCAATTAAAAAACGGTCTATTATTTAGTTGGGTAGGGTGCAAGGTTGCTTTTCAGCATTATATTATTTATACATGGCTCTACTTACAGATATGGCAATTGCAAAGAAAAGTTGAGCCAGAAAAAACTGTTATTGGTGTTTTAAAAAAAATAGGAAAAGTATTGTATAAATACTGGATGAAGTTCGCTCATGTTTTGGGAACTATAAACGGTTTTATTATCCTCTTCGTTTTTTATTTTGTGATTATTGGCTTGTATGCGCTGGTGCAAAAAAGCATAATGTTGATTTCTAGATTAGTAACAAGAGAAAAAAAGAACGAGCCTACTTTTTGGAAACAAAAAATGGAGAAGGGTGATGGCTTGGATCATTTAAAGTATCAATTTTAAGTATGTCCAAAGAAAATATTTACATCTTAGGACTGTCATTTGACTATCACGACTCTGCTGCCGCTTTAATAAAAGATGGCAAGGTTGTGGCAGCTGCTCAAGAAGAAAGATTTACACGAGAAAAACAAGATTCATCTTTGCCAGAAAATGCAATTAAATATTGTTTGGATTTTGCCGGTATTTCTGCCGACCGTTTGGACTACGTGGTATTTTACGAGAAGCCATTTATAAAATTTGAGCGTTTGATAAAAAATTATATTAACACATGGCCAAGAGGATTTATATCTTTTGTTAAAGCCATGCTTGTTTTTCTTAAAACAAAACTTTGGGTAGAGAGTAGAGTTCGCAAAGCGTTGGGCGGGTATAAAGGCCAAGTATTGTTTACCGAGCATCACTATTCGCATGCTGCCAGCGCTTATTATTGTTCTAATTTTGAAGATGCGGTGGTAGTTACTATGGACGGAGTGGGTGAATTTGATACGAGTACCTTTGGTTATGGCAAAGGGAGCGACTTAAAGCTAACTCATACTATAGAATTTCCACATTCTTTGGGTCTGTTTTATTCCGCACTTACTTATTATTTGGGTTTCAAAGTAAACAGCGCTGAATATAAAGTTATGGGGCTTGCGCCTTATGGAGATCCGGATAAATATTACGATAAGTTTAAAGAGTTAATGGAAGTAAAAGAAGATGGGGGAATAAAACTAAACATGAAATATTTTTCATACGAGTATGGTTTGCGTATGACAAATAAAAATTTTGATAAGTTGTTTGGTGGTCCAGCCAGAAAACCAGAATCACCGCTAACTCAAAAAGAAAAAGATATTGCAGCTGCTTTGCAAAAAGTAACCAACGAAGTAGTGTTGAAAATTGTTGATTATGCCAGGTCTGTGCACCCTTCAAAAAACCTTTGCTTGGCTGGTGGTGTGGCCCTAAATTGTGTGGCAAATGGCAAGATTTTGGAGAAGAACTGGTTTGAGCATATCTATATCCAACCAGCCGCAGGAGATGCTGGAGGGGCTGCTGGAGCGGCCTTGTTTGCCTATTTTAGCGGCTTGGGCAACACCTATCCGCTTGTCGAGGGTAAGGTAATGGATACGATATATCTTGGTCCAGAATATAGCGAAGCAGAGATAGAGAAGTTTTTAAATGATGAGGTAAAAAGTATTATTGGAGAAAATAATAAAGTTATTTATACAAAATTATCCGGAGAAGAGGTTGTAAAACAAGTCTCTGATTTAATTACCGGCAATAATGTAATTGGTCTTTTTGGTGGGCGTATGGAATATGGTCCGCGCTCTTTGGGCAATCGTTCTATTATTGCAGATGCACGCAACAAAGAAAATTGGCAAAAAGTAAATTTAAAAATAAAATTTAGAGAAAGCTTTAGGCCTTTTGCGCCTACTGTTTTAGAAGACAAATTATCCGAATGTTTTGATATTCCAGTACCAAGTCCCTATATGCTACTAGTGGCGCCAGTAAAAAGAACAGATGTACCAGCCATTACTCATGTAGATAATTCGGCCCGCATTCAATCTGTAAGCAGAGAGCAGAATCCAAGATATTACGATATTATAAAATCGTTTTACGACAAAACAGGTTGCCCAATAATAATAAATACATCATTTAATGTGCGTGGAGAGCCTATCGTGATGTCGCCTCGCGACGCTTTCAATACGTTCTTAAATACATTCATGGACTATCTTATTTTGGGAGATTTTATAATTTCCAAAAAAGATAATGAGCATTTGGTGGACAGCGAAAAAATGAAGACCTATTTGGGTAAGTTTAAATTGGATTAGAGTTCTACCGGTTTTATCCGAGCCGAAAGAAGTTTCTTGTAAAATTGATTGGTCCAGCCAATAAAGTTTTTGCCGCCGGCAATGCGTTTGGCTGTAGGCGTGCGTAACCAATAAAAATCATCATATATTAAACGAATATCATTTTGTATTTTTTTCCAATCAGCACTTGGGTTTTGTTTTTCTCGTGTCCAAAGTATTGGTCCAAACAGATCTAGTTTATCGGCGTCGCGTAGTATTACTGCCTCCCAGTATTTATCAGCAAAGTTATTCCAGTGGTTGCGTATGGAGTAAAGTATGATGGTTTTTTCTTGACGAGACAGGGAAGAATACATAGGGTCTGCACGAAACCATTGGCGGCATAATTCGTATGAAATTTCGTGGTGGGTAATACCCGGGAATTTTTGTTCGTCGGCCCGGCCTATATCGTGCAGCAGCCCGCTTAGAGCTGATAAAAAAATATTGCCACCGTGAGCCTTTGCTAAACGTATGGCGAAAAGTCGAACTCTGTCAGCGTGGCCGTAGTCGTGGCTTGGAGCAGGGTTACTTTTCAAAAAATCACGGACTTTACTCTCTGTGTGTTTAATAATAGATTTTTGTTCTTTTGTGTACATAGTCTATTTAGTAGATAAATTAGAGCATCTTCTAAGGCTTAATTTTATCATAAATAGACGCCTGGTCAACTAAAATTAAGTGTTTTTTGCTAGGCAATGTTAGTTGACTGTAATTTAAGCGGCATGCTACAATAATAGCGTATTTTTAACTAAAATTAGAAGTAAAATTAAGTAAAGTATGTCCGAGGGGAAGAAAAATATAATAACACTCGCAGTTGCGGTAGTCTTTTCTCTTTTGGTTATAGAGGGGATGCTTCGTCTTTTTGAAACTCAAACCTATGTGGCTCTTTGGCAGGTAAACAAAGACAATATGGTGGTTTTAAAACCAAATTTAGATAAAAATATTTTTGATAATGAAGATTTAAAGTACCATCATGTAAAAATTAATAGTTTAGGTTTTTTGGGAGAAGACGTAAACCAAGAAAAACCAATCGACACTTTGCGTATTGCAGTTATGGGGGATTCATATGTGGCGGCCACTGGCGTTGATTTTGATAAAACTTTTCCGTACTTATTAACAAAAAAGGTGCAAGATTTGCTTGCCACTGCCACAAGTTCAGCATACAAAAAAGTAGAAGTCTTAAATTTTGGTATGGGTGGTACCGGCACGGTAGACGAGATGAAGTATTATGAAAAGTATGCGCAAAAGTATAATCCAGATGTAGTAGTTTTAAGTTTCTATCTTCAAAACGATACAGTTGATAATAGTTTGAATTATGAGCATCGAGATGCAATGCTATCTTCCAAGGAACAATGGAGTACTTTTCCTCAGTATGGATCAACACAAGTAAAAAGTTTTGTATCTATTAAAGATAAAGTATATAGAAAATCAGCTATTGTAAGGTTTGTAGATAGGGTGGTGAGAAGTAGTCCTAAATTAAGCGGTCTAGCTGTAAAGCTTGGACTGCATCGTCCGCCAGTTAAAGGTGAGTCTGGATTAGATATTCCATTTGATGATTATTATTACATAGAGCCGTTAGATAGCCAGCGCGCAGAATACCTAAAGTTTAGTTCTGATCTATTGAATAATTTTAAAAAGCAGTTAGACACAGACGGTGTTAAATTTGCAATCATGTTTATTCCAGAAGGAAAGACTATAAACGACGATTTGATAAATGCGTTCAAAAATACCTACCCTAAACTAAAAGATTTTAATTTTAATCCTAAGGGGATGGAAAATAAGCTAATTTCTGCAGTAGATCCTTCAGTAAAAGTTTTGAATTTACGCGAAACAATGACAAAACAAGTATCAGAAAATAAAGAAATGTATAAAAATGGTACGGGTCATTTTGCCGAAGGCGGGCACGAGGTAGCTTCGGATGCTTTGGCTAATTTTATCTTTGATTCATTTTTTAAGTAAATCGATTTAATAAATAATCAATAGTAATTATATGAATGATACGATAGGAATATTAAAACAACTTTGGAGCTTTTTAAAGATGAGAAAGAAGTGGTGGTTGGCGCCGATTTTAGTAATCTTATTTTTGTTTGCGGGGCTTTTGGTCTTTGCACAGACATCTCCACTTGCGCCGTTTATTTATACATTGTTCTAAATGTGAAGCTTTCTATAATAGTTCCGGTATATAATGAGAAAAATACTATACAAGAAATCTTGAAAAGATTAGATGTTTTAGATTTGGGTGTGGTAGAAAAAGAATTAGTTATTATCGACGATTATTCCACCGACGGCACCCGCCAAATTATTGAGGGCTTGCCTGCAAAATATAAAAAGATTTTTCATAATCAAAATCAGGGCAAGGGCGCCGCCATTCGCAGCGGCCTAAAGGAAGCAAGTGGTGATTATATCGTGATACAGGATGCGGATATGGAATATGACCCGAACGATTTGAAAGTTATGGTCGACAAGATGATTGCGGAAAAGCTTCAGGTATTGTATGGTTCGCGCCGGCTTAAAAAAGAGAATGTTCAGTATTCTGGTTTATTGTATTACTTTGGAGGTTGGTTGCTTACGGTAATAGCCAATATTTTGTACGGACAAAAAATAACAGATGAGCCTACTTGCTATAAAATGTTTCAAGCAAATTTTATTAAAAGTTTACCGCTGCAATGCAGTCGTTTTGAGTTTTGTCCAGAGGTAACAGCGCTGTCGGCTTTGCGAGGTGTAAAAATAACCGAAGTGCCAATTTCGTATTTTCCTCGCCACAGAAACGAAGGTAAAAAAATTCGTTGGCAAGATGAGTTTGTGGCTATCTGGGTGTTATTAAAGTATAGGTTCAAAAAGATATGAGGGAACTAGCATTTGGTGAAAACAAAATATCTGTTTTAGATAAAGTAATATTTTTTTTCCGAGCAAGGCGCATAAAAAAATATTTGCAAGATTGTGATGTAGTTGTAGATGCTGGCTGCGGCCATTCTGCTACTCTTCTGAAATGGATTTTGAAAACCTTTTCTGTCAAAAAGGGGATTGGCCTAGATGTTTCTTTTGAAGGTGGTCTAACAGACGAAAAATTGAATTTAATAAAAAGTGATTTTTCTAATCCGTTACCGCTTGGCGACAACCTGGCTGATTATGTTATTTCTACGGCGGTTGTAGAACATTTATCAGATCCTTTGTTTCATGCAAAAGAAATAGAGAGGGTATTAAAGCCCGGTGGTAAGTTGTTGCTTACCACGCCCTCAAAGTTGGCAAAACCAATTTTGGAGTTTTTGGCTTTTAAATTGGGTGTTATAGACAGAGACGAAATAGCCGATCATAAACAATATTTTAATGTTGCAGAGCTAAAGGAGCTGCTGGTTAAATGTGGGTTCCGCCCTGAAGATATTTCTGCCCACACTTTTTTATTTGGACTAAATAATTTTATTTTAGCAAAAAAGTATGTCAAATCTAATTGAAAAGTTAAAAAAACATAAAATAATATTAGCCCTCTTTTTGTTGGCGACCCTAAACCTCCTTGTTTTTTGGAGATTGTATGGTTTTCATCCAAACAACGATACGGGCGGATTTATTGATCTGATTAATTTTTTTAGAGGCCAAGACATTGCCTTTTTTGTGCCAGCTAGATATTTGAACCCGTTCTATGCGATAGTTGGTTCTAAGATATTGTTTTTCATGTCTGCGGAGCATAGTTTGATTACCACTAACATATTTTTTTATTACGGTCTTGTTTTCCTTACTTATGGTTTGATTAGGCGCGTATTTAAAAATAATTTTATTGGTTTTACATCGGCTATTATCGTGATGACTGGCTATGCTATGGTGCGATATGCCCTTACTCAAGTTCAGGATATTGGTGGTTATTTCTGGTTTCTTTTAACTTTGTATGCCGGATGGAGATGGTGGGAGGAAAAAGACAAAAAGTGGCTTTATTTAGGCGGTGTAGCCGTAGCTTTTGGGCTTTTAACAAAGGAGAGTGGCGCTATGGGGGCCTTGTTTGTGGGTATTTTGTTTTTACTTGATAAAGTTTCTTGGAAAGAAAGAATATTTAATTTTATTAGGTTCTCTATTCTTCCATTTGCGACTATTGTTATCAATGCGTTTAGAGGAATGGATGTAGATTATAATTCCGCTCGTTGGTTTGTCTTTGCTTGGAAAGAATATGCCAAAGATAATTTTACTCTGTTTAAATGGTTTGGTGTTCACACCACCACGTATAATATTCTGTGGTTTTTTATTTTGGTTGGTTTATACTTCTTAATCAAAAATTGGAAAGATTTGGATAGAAATATAAAAATTTATTTATTGGCAGTCATACCTTCAAGCCTCTCTTATTACATGTGGTCGTTATTTATAGCCAGAACTGTATTTATTTCCGCTTGGCTTTTCGTGCCGATTGCTAGCTATGGTATATATAGCGTATATGCCAAAGGGCGTATGTATAAGCACGTAGCCGTAGGAATGATTATTTTGGCTATGGTTACCCCGTACGTTCTGCAAAGTACCCTTCGTTACGCTACTATTTTTACAATAATGAATATTTGTAAGAATAATATCCCTTGTACTTGGAACTATTTTTGGAAAAATAGACAGCAGTTTAGCACGACTGGGGACGTGCTTTACTTTCAGTATAAATTGGACCAATAGACCAGGATTATCGCTTAAATGGCTTGCTTTTGGGGCTAAAACATGCTAGCATTAAGTGTGCTAGAGGTGGTAATTTTTTGTAAAAACGGTTGGTTTGTTAGGTGTAAATGGTTGCCCTATGCCAAGTAAAAAAGACACAATTTCTGCTTGTTTGGTAGTTTATAACGAAGAAGCTGTTATTGAGCGTTGCTTGCAAAGTATAAAAGGTCAGGTGGATGAAATAATAATAGTCCATGATGGCCCTTGCGCAGACAAGACTTTAGAAATAGCAAAACGCTATACTGACAAAATTTTTGTAAGAGATCATGCCGGGGTAATGGAGGCGCATTTGGTATTTGCGTTCCAGCAAGCCCAAAGCGAATGGTTGTTGCGCATAGATGCAGATGAGTTTTTGGATGCAGATAGTTTTTTAAAAATTAAAGAAGCGATACAGCCAGAAACTGTAGATGCACTGATTTTGAACTGGGAAATGTGGAATGGTCAAGAAACAATCAGTTTGCCGGGGTTGCAAAAAATGTGTCTGATGAGAAAAAACAGATTTCATTATTGTGGTGTGCCCCATGAAAATGGCGAGGTAGATGGTCAAGTAAAAAAGATTGACGCATTTTTACATCATCGTCCAGCGTACAACAATGTGGCCTGGTCATCCTTTCTGCGAAAGAGTAAAAAATGGGTTCCAATACACGCCAACTATTTTTTTCCAGAAAACATTTCTTTTACATGTTTTAATAGTAGTTCAGACAAATGGATAGAACACGCAAAGTATGTGCGTACACATATTTGGCGATATTTATTTTTTAAACCAATTAAAATGTCTCTAGGCCAGCTCAAAAATGGTCTATGGAAAAGTTTTATTGGTATACAGGTTTCCGTTCAAGTTTATGTCTATTACACCATGCTTTATTGGCAAATAATAAAAAAACTATAATATAAAAACTTATTTCGAATATAGGGGCTAAAGCCCATATATTCTCATTCACTCGCATAAAGTTAAATACATTTAACTTTATGCTCATTCATTTCGAATATGCAAAAGAATTTTTGGTATGGTAAAAGAGTGCTAGTAACCGGAGGAGAAGGTTTTCTTGCGTCCCATTTAGTTAAACAGCTTATCGATGTGGGTGCATGTGTAACCACTACCGTTCGTCATGCTCGTCCGCTTAACACTTTAAATCTTATTCAAAAAGGTCCTAAGAAATCTGCTAGCCCAGATGTAGAGCACTCCGATTTGTTGGATTTTTTTGCTTTGCGCCGAATTTGTGACCGTCACCAGATAGATACTATATTTCATCTAGCCGCCTCTGCTATTGTAAGTGATGCTGCCAATTCTCCAATGTCTACAATAGAAAATAACGTGGTAGGAACTTTAAATATTTTAGAAGTAGCTCGCATCAACCATATTCCGCGCGTGGTAATTGCTTCGACAGACAAATCCTACGGAGATCATGCCAACGATAATTTGGAGAAATTACCTTATAGAGAAAATTATGCTTTGCGCGGACTGGATGTATATAGCGCCTCCAAAGTTTGTGCAGATGTTTTGAGCCAGACATATTCCTACCAGTTTAAATTACCGGTTGTTGTTTTGCGACCTTGCAATATGTATGGTCCTGCAGATCTAAATTTTTCTCGTCTTATTCCGCGCACTATTATGTGTTTGTTGTCTGGCAGAGCGCCGCATATCAATGCAGGCAACGCAGATGTATTGCGAGAGTATATGTATATAGAAGATGTAGTGCAGGGCTATTTGTTGGCAGCCGAAAAGGTGTCAGATATTTATGGAGAAAACAATCAAAATATGCCAAAGCATGGCAAAGAAACCTATGGCTGGGCTGCGTTTAATTTGGGATCATACACAGAAAAAGATTTACAAAATATTTCCAAATGCGACAAGATCCGCAGCGTTACCACAGTTATTGATATGTTAAGAAAAAAGATTAAAAATATTGAGCCGGTTGTAAAAGCAAAAGCAGCTAATTTTATAGAAATCCCAGATCAGTATTTAGATGGTGGTAAATTAGGCAAGTTAGGATTTAAACCCAAAGTTAATTTTGAACAAGGCATAGACAAAACTATTAGCTGGTACAAAGAACACTTTGACGATTTGTCCGGCTTAGCAGAGAGATACATAGCCAATTAAATTACGCGCCGCGTTTCAAATGACGTTACGCGGCATGATTTCGCTAAATCAATATGTCTACCAGAAAAATAACCGTAGCTCAGATCCGTGGAGATGGGTTAAGTGATCGCGAAACCAAAACCTGGGAATATTTTTCTGACGATATTGTGCAGACAGTTTTTGCATCTCGAAAAAACGTTTATTCTCAATCCGCTTTGCCTTTTCCAATCATAACATTGCCAGCTAGTAGTGATAATTTTTTATTCAAAAATTACTATAAATATTTTTTTGGTCAATACAAAAGAATGTTTGGTTTAGAAAAACATTTAGCCGGGTTTGACGTGGCGCATGCGGGTGAGCTTTATAATTATTATACGTACCAAGCTGTCTCGGCAAAAAAGATAAATAAGAATTTAAAAGTAGTAGCTACAGTTTGGGAAAATAGTTTTGGCAGATTTGAATATAATTACTGGCCGGGATTTAAAATCCCACCAGCTTATTGGCGTCGTCAGCTCAAAGCGGTTATGGATCGCAACAAAGATGGAGTAGATAAGTTTTTACCAGTCTCTCAAGATGCGGCTGGTTTGTTGTCAGATTACGGCGTTGCAGATAGTCAAATTCAAGTAGTTGTTCCTGGCATCATCCCAACTCCTGAAGGCAAAATAGTTGTACCTACGCAATTCGCTGGTAAGCAAATTTACTTAATGGTTAATCGTCTGGTAAAGGAAAAAGGGGTCTATGATGTTTTGTATGGCTGGAGAATATATCTTTCCAAAGCATCAGACGCCAGTCGCAAATTACTTGTTATCGTAGGAGAAGGTCCGGAGCTAGGTAATATGCGCCGACTCGTTAAAGAGTGGCAAATGGAGAATAAAATTGCTTTTGTTAATCAGATGCCGTATAGCGAAGTTTTGGGTCTTTATAAGGGTGCGCAGTGCTTAATTTTGGGCAGTATTCCACGACCAACCTGGCAAGAACAGTTTGGCTATGTGCTCGCCGAAGCTATCTGTGCCGGTGTGCCTATTGTAGCCACCTATAGTGGTGCAATCCCAGAAGTGGTGGGTGAGGCTGGTTTGCTTGTGCCGCCCGCTCATCCTATTGCGCTGGCAAATGCCTTGCTTTCAACAGATGACGCCTCTGTTTATAATCGTCTAAAAACAGGTTGTCAAAAAGAAGCAAAGAAGTTTGCGGCTGAAAGCTACGCTCGTCAAGTCAGTGATATTTACAGATCTTTAGTTGGTTAAAATAGTAATTAGACTGAAGTGTGGTTATGCTAAGGGTTTCAATTGTTATTCCTACTTATAACGAAGCAAAAAACCTTCCGCTTTTGGCCGAAGAAATTTTTGGCGTAGTTGATCGAAATCAATTTGATGTGGAGTTAATTATTGTAGATGATAATTCTCCAGACGGAACTGGAGCGGTGGCAGATGATTTAGCCAAAAAATATCCAATACAAGTTATTCATCGCGCAGGCAAGCTAGGTTTGGGTAGTGCAGTTCGTGAAGGGTTTGCCAAATCCAATCGTGAAGTATTGGGGGTAATGGATGCCGATCTAAGCCACGATCCGCAGCATCTTAATCAAATGCTTTCACTTTTAAGTGAGTATGATTTGGTGGTAGGCAGTAGATTTGAGCAGGGAAGTACTGTAGAGCAATGGAAATGGTGGCGACGTATTATTTCGCAAGTAGGCGTGTTTGTTACGTATATGCTTACAGGCGTAAAAGATCCGCTTAGCGGCTTTTTCTTCTTCCGCCGTTTTATTTTAGCCAATGTCGAACTTAGCACCACTGGTTATAAAATATTATTAGAAATTTTAGTTAAAGGTAATCACAAAAAAGTAAAAGAAATCCCGTTTCGTTTTCGTATCAGGAAATTTAGCACCTCTAAACTGGACAAGAAAGAATATTGGTTATTTTTAAAACAAATTATTTCCTATAGCTTGTATAAAATTTTTAAGAAATAGAGTTATGTGGTTGAGAATTAAAAATTGGTGCAGTCTAAATAAGTTTTTGGTTGCCCTATTAATTTTATCTGCGTTTCTGCTTTTTTATCGTATTTCTTATAGAACTTTTTGGGGAGACGAAATGGCAGTTCTAGATTACCTCAAAGAAAGTCCGCGAGAATTTTTAGTTAATTATTGGAATAAACCGGATAATCATCCGCCTCTGTATTATTTTTTGGTTGTTTTGGTTAGTAAGATCTTGCCATGGAATGAATTTATGGTGCGTTTTGTGTCTGCAGTATCTGGGTTAGCTACTGTGTATTTGGTATATATATTTTCGTTTCGTGTTAGTGGTCAAAAAAAGTTGGCACTGCTCGCAGGGCTATTTACCGCCGTTTCATCTTATTTTGTCCTTATTTCACAGATGGCTAGGTATCATAGTTTGGCGGCGTTGTTTTCGCTTCTAACCTTTTATTTTTTCTACCAGCTTTTCGTAGAGGGGTATTCTAAGCGGGCGTGGTATTTGTTTTTAGTTTCGTTAGTAGCTACTGGTTATACAGACTACCCGCATTGTTTTTATGTGGTTGTGATTGTAAATACCTTTTATTTATACAGCCTAATAAAGCGTAAAGCCAGCGTGTCGTTCTTGAAATGGGTGGGGGGACAATTGGCGGCAGTTGTTTTGCTTAGCCCTTTGGCGTGGATGATTTATAACAGAATTGCGGTGCAAGGCGATGGTGGTTGGGATAAAATAAACTTGCTAGCGAATTCTTGGGTGCATATTGTAATGGCTATATTTTTCCATATTTACAGTTTTTTATTTGGAGAAAATGTTTTTCCTTGGAATTATTTTTTCTTTTTATCTGGGGTGGCTGTGTTGTTGGGGGTGTTGTTTGGGTTTATATATGGACTCCGCAAAAAGTCGTGGACCTCTAGCCAGTTGTTTGTGGTAGCTTTAAGTGTATTTACAGTGGTCTTAAATACATTCTTCATGAACATGGCTAACCCTCGTTATAATTTTATAGTGTATCCAAAGTTTGGTTTTGTGGCTTTTCCTTTGTGGGTTATGGTATTTGTCTTATGTTTAAGCAAACTGCCAGATAAAATTAGGATAGCTTTATTTTCTTTATGGGCAGTGGTGGCTATTTTTGGCTTATATAATTTTTATCAGGCAACAAATTATTTAAACCCTAGTTATTTTCGCACCTTTGAATCTTTTGAATATATTCGTGATCATGCCAAAGAGGGTGAGTATTTTGCAATTTCTCCACATGCTGGACCTGGTTTTTTTGAGTTTTATAAAGGCAAATATTTTAATAGCTTAAAAACAGCTGATTGGAAGCAGATTCCGATTCTAGAAAAACAGGCAAGGCTTTGGTATTTCTCGGCTGGTTCAGAAGGTGCCGAAACTACCTTTGATCCATCTATGGTAGTTCCGGAAGGTTACAAAATTCTAGAACAGTTTGATAGCGTGCCGCTTGATCCAACATTTAAAAAAGTAAAAGAAAAAGTATTGGGTCGTCCTGGCTATACTTATAAATATAGTCTATTTTTATTAGAAAAAATTTAATCTTTGTTGTTTTGTTCTATGTTGTGTATTAATTGTGGTACAAAAATGGATGCATATTTTGTAAAAAAGAGTTTCAGTATTGTGCGTTGTTTTACCTGTAAACTTATGGCCGTAGAAAATGTACCCGCTGACCTAAGCCCATATTATAGGGAAGGGTACTTTACCGGTGATGTGACCTTAGACGGTTATATGGATTATGATTCAGACAAAGAAGTTAGTAAGAAAACCTATGTGGATTTTCTTGGAGTAATGAAAAAATTTGTTAAAAACCAACATAGTCCTAGTATGTTAGAAGTTGGTTGTGCTACTGGATTTTTTATGAATTTGGGCAAGCAGCAGGGGTGGCAAGTAGAGGGGATAGATATATCGGAATATGCAGTCCAAAAAACCAAAGAAAAGGGAATGGTAGCGTCGGTTGGTACATTAGAAACATATGTAACAGATAAAAAATTTGACGCCATCGTAGCCCAAGATGTAATTGAGCATGTAAAAGACCCTATTAACGATATTAAAAAATCCGCTGATTTACTCGCAGACAATGGCTTGTTGGTGCTCACCACTCCAGACGCCGGTAGTCTGTGGGCCAGGGTATGGGGTAAGCGTTGGCATGCTTTTGTGCCGCCTCAGCACTTATTTTATTTTTCAGTCAAAAACCTCTCTTCTGTTTTAGAGAAAAATGGCTTCAAGGTAGAGTATTGCGCCCATCACGGTAAGTGGTTTGCAGTTCCATATATTATCAGGCTCTTGTATAGCTGGACTGGTCTTGGAATTTTTTCCAAACTAGCGAGCTGGTCTAGCAATTCTTTTTTAAAAAAAATATCCCTGCCTATAAATGTCAGAGATACTATTTTTTTGATTGCTCGAAAGATTAACTAATTTATTCCGCTAGAGTTTTTTCTATAGACTTCCAAAGATCTGCCGCTGATTTATCCCAAGAGAATTTTTGACATTGGATTTTTCCTTTTTCAATCAGCATATGGCGCAGGCTTTCGTCGGCAGTTATCCTTACCATAGCATCTCTGACTTCTTGGATTTGAAACGGATTAACAAATACGGCTGCGCCGCCCGCTATTTCTGGCATAGAAGTAAGACTAGAAGAGATAATAGGTACGTGTGCCCGCATGGCCTCTACTAGAGGTACGCCAAAACCTTCAAAATATGGGATGTAGGTTAAGCAGAAAGCTGAACCCAAAAGTAGTCTCATTTCATTGTCGTCTACTCGGCCAGTAAAAATAATATCGTTTTTAAATTCTAGTTTGTTCAAAGTTTCGTTGAGTTTGTCTTGTCCCCAAAAGTTTGCGCCAGCTATGATTAGTTTAAGGTTATTCTTATTTTCTTTTTTAAATAAATCAAAGGCTTCCATTAGCCGCCCTATATTTTTGCGAGGCGATACAGATCCGATAAAAACGAAATAGTCTTCTCCTTTAGAATATTTTTGGCGCGTTTCTCTTTTTTCCTCTGCTGTTATTGGTGCGAAGATTTCATCCGCCGCATTGTATACAACGTCTATTTTATCTGAGCTTGTGCGGTATTCCTGCATTAGATCTTTTTTTGTGTATTCTGAAACAGTAACAATTCTATTGGCTGCGAAAGCGTATTTAGGGAAGTAGTAATTAAAAAATTTACCGGTCCAGAACTTAAGATCTTCGGGGTAGTGTTTAAAGTTGATGTCGTGGATAACTGCCAACTGCTTACACTGGGCACCCAAAGGTAGAAGTCCGTCCGGAGACAAAAACAGGTCTGGTTTAATTTTTTTTAGGGCTAGTTTTACTGATATTTGAAACCATAAGTAATATAAAAAAGGATGCCTGGTTGGGGGTGGAATAACCATCGGGGTTACGTTTTTGGAAAAAATAAATTCATCGCTAAATTTTCTGTCGAATAAAAATACAAACTCAACTTCGGGATGAGCCTTGGTGATCCTGCTTAATGTGTGATAGGCAAATCGACCGATACCGTCTAGGCGGTCTTTTAGGAGCATGCGTGTATTTACTGCAATTTTCATATTCGAAATGAGTGAGTGAAATAGCTAGTGAGATATTTATAATCGCTTGCGAGTTATAAATATTGAATCTGGATATTTTTGAGCGAATGAGTATATATGCGGCGCAGCCCATATAATAAAATGGGCGTATAAACTAGGTTTTAGTATAGCATATAAGTCAAATTTACCTCAATTAGCCAGCTTGCCAAGGGGGCGTATTTTATTATATACTATCGTATATTAGTAACTTGCTCGGAAAAGTTTGCAAGCGACCTTTTCTCTCGTTTCATTACTAATATAATCAACCATATGGAATCAACTAAATTAAACATTGGCTGCGGAAATCATATTTTGCCTGGATGGGTCAATTTAGACATATCCGCCTTACCGGGCGTAGATGTCGTGCACAATATAGAAAGTTCCCCCTTTCCTTTTCCAGACGGCAAATTTGAAGAAGTCCTCTGCCAAGATGTATTGGAACACGTTGACTATATACCTGTTTTACGGGAAATTTTGCGTATCATGAAAAAAGATGGGTCTTTAACTATTCGCGTTCCTCATTTTACATCCAAGCATAATTTTATGGATCCAACCCATAAAAAAATGTTTTCTATCAACACCTTTGATTTTTTTGTAAAAGGTTCGTCCGAACAAGATAGCAGGGGTTATTATTTTGATTTTAGCTTTTCCTCTTGCCGCGAAGCCAAAATAGTTTTTGAACGCGACTCAATAGTGTTTTTGTTAAACCCCCTAATTGAAAGTTTGGTAAACTCCAGTCCCAGAATGCAAAGAATATACGAATCCACCTTTCTTTCCAGACTTTTTCCGGCTGGTAATATTCTTGTAACTCTTATTAAATAGTTCCAAAATTATGGTTTCATTAATTGCAACTGTTTTAAATGAGGGTAACAATATATCCGATTGGTTGAATGGAATCCTGTCTCAGACTGTTTTGCCAGATGAAATAATTATTGTAGACGGAGGATCAAAAGACGGTACATGGGAAATTTTAACAAAAAAAAGCCAAGAAAATAATCGTATTAAAATTTTTCAACACGCAGGCAATATATCCTCTGGCAGAAATTTCGCTATAAGTAAAGCCGGTGGAGAAAATATAGTAGTAACTGATGCTGGCTGCACATACGATAAAAATTGGTTTAAAAAAATTTCAGATCCGATTATTTCCGGTGCGCAAGTTTTTGTAGCCACAGGTTTTGGTCCTTGGTTCAAGCCAAGCGACAATTTATTAGCGTATTTAGTAGCCGCCGCCACCACTCCTGCTCCGGCTGAATTTAGCAGAAATTGGCTTCCCTCAAGCCGCTCAGTTGCTTTCAAGAAAGATGTTTGGGCAAAAGCTGGCGGTTATCCGGAATGGATTCCTCTCTGTGAAGATGTAGTCTTTGATTTCAAGATTTTTAAAACAGGAATAAAGCCGAATTATATCCGTGAGGCGTTGGTTTTTTGGCGTCCGCGCACGACACTTTCTTCATTCTTCAAGCAATTGTTTGGTTATACCAGAAGTGATGGACACGGTAAGTTGTGGCTTCGCAGACAGATGACAAGATATATCTTTTATTCGATAAATATTATTTTATTGTTTTTAACTATAAAAGTAAGTGGTTGGTTTGTCTTAATTATCTTGGCCGGACAGTTTGATTATGGCAGAAGGTTTTGGAAAAGATGGGCAGTATTCTCAAAAGATTTGCCGTTGTTTAAAAGGTATGTAGGATTTATTTTAATGCCATTTGTAGTTGCTTTTGGTGATCTTGGCAAAATGTGCGGTTGGCCGTTAGGAGTTTACGAAAGAAAAACAGGAAAAATTAAATTTGAAGTTTAAAGCACATAGGGGCTAAATCCCCTGTGGCATTATTCATTTCAATTATATGGGCTAAAGCCACATATATACTCATTCGCTCGTAAATAAATAAGTTAGCTTATTTATTTACTCACTCATTTCGTGTATGAAGCTGTCTATAATATTTGTTAATTGGAAAACCCCAGAGCTGACTAAAAATGCCATAGCCTCTGTTTATAAAGAAACAGCTGGGTTTGATTTTGAAGTAATTGTTGTAGATAATAATTCTGGTGATGGCAGTGTGGAGATGATAAAAAAAGAATTTCCACAAGTAACTCTGATTGCCAATAACGACAATCGTGGTTTTGGTAAGGCGAATAATCAGGGGCTAAAAATAGCAAAAGGTGATTATCTAATGTTTTTAAATACAGATGTAATTGTTTTGGACGGTGCCCTAAACAAGCTGGTAAGTTACTTGGACCAACGTCAAGATGTAATGATGGTTGGCCCTAGGCTTTTAAATAAAGACTTAACCTTTCAACACTCTTGCCGTAGAGTGTTGCCAAATCCAATAAATTCATTTTTTCACTTATTCGGACTAACTAAAATTTTTAAAAATAATAAACATGTAAACGAGTATAAGCAGTATGCTAGCGATCCGGAAATTACTGGTCCAACTCAGGCTCTTTCCGGGGCGGCCATGATGTTTCGCAAACAGGTTTATACCGAAATTGGTGGCTTTGATGAGGAATTTTTTATGTACGGAGAAGATTTGGATTTCTCCAAAAGAGTGTTTGATAAGGGGTGGAAAACGGTGTATGTTAGCGGTGCAAAAATAATCCATTTTGGCGGACAGAGCAGCGGCAAGCGCCGAATTAAATCTCTGATAAATTTTTATGACGCAATGTGGATATATTACAAAAAACATTTTAAATATAATATTTTAGTAAATTTAGCAGTTTGGCTTGGTATTCAATTTAGAATGGCTGTGGCTTTAAGTATGAATATTTTTAAATAGTATGCAGACTTTATATATAGGTGCAGGATACGTCGGAAGTTGTAGTGCGGCTGTAATGGCAAAATTTGGCCACAATGCAGTTGTTTACGATGTAAACAAAGAGCGAATTGGTGTCTTTAATACCTTCAATCGTGATTTAATTGAAGCTTCTTTTTTTGAACAAGATTTAAGTAGTTTAATTATACAAAACAAGCAGAGAATGGTTTTTCTCGATGACTATTCTCAGTTTAGTAACTACTTTGATTCTGCCGATGTAATTTTTATTTGTGTACCAACACCTCTTAAAGATGACGATGTGGGGGATTACGATTTGTCTTACTTTGAGGCAGCATTATCTGAATTGTCTGCTGCGCTTACTAAGCGTAATGGCGGAGCCCAAGAAAAATATGTTGTAGTGGCAGTAAAAAGTACCGTGCCAATTGAAACACAAGAAAGAGTTGCCAGAGATTTTGAAAAAGCAGGAGTAAAAAACTTTGGCGTTGTTTCTAATCCAGAATTTTTGGTAGAGGGGCAAGCAATCAAAGATTCGTTTAGTCCAGATAGGGTAGTGGTGGGAGCAAGTCAAGAAAAAGATTTTTCTGTAATGCGAGAGCTTTACCAGCGTTTTTATAATGCTCCTGGAGTGGGGTATATAGAGGTTAATCCGCGTGAGGCTGCGGCCGGTAAATTGCTTTCTAACTATGTCTTGCTTAGTCGTTTAGTCACTACTTTCAATGTAATTGGGAGAACTAGCGAAGTGATTCCAGGTATCCAATTTGAAAAACTGCGCAAGATAATTACCACAGATAAGCGCATAGGCAGTTATGGGTTTTATAATAATATTTATGCTGGTGGCAGTTGTCTAACAAAAGATTCTTCTGCCTTAGCCCACCAAATAGAGTCTGCTAGCGGCAACACAGATCAGATCCGTAATATTTTAGGTGGCAATTTATTCCACTTTGATAATTTTGTTGAGCGCATATCCAAAGATGCGAAGTTTTCAATTAAAGGAAAAACTCTGGCAGTTTTTGGCCTTTCTTTTAAGCGCGACACAAATGATATTAGAAATTCCGGTGCTGCCGATATGGTAGCCAGGCTGATAGAAGGTGGAGCGGCGCAATTGCGAGTGTATGATCCGGTAGCCAACGAAATGTTTAAAAGGCATTTTGGCGATAAATACGGTGATAAGGTTTATTATTGCGAGAGTGAACAGGAAGCTTTGCAGGGCAGCGCGGGTTGTTTAATTCTTACCGATTGGCCGCAATTTAGTACTTTAGATCAGCTTATTCTGAAAGTCTGCCCTGCGCCATATTTAGTTGTAGATGGGCGCCGTATGATTTCTCAAAGCTATAACAAATTACAAGATGCTGGCTATGATGTGGTGGCTGTTGGTTCGCCGTTTCTAAAAGGCAAGTCTTAATTATCCTTATAAAACAAAAAAGCCTCCGTTTAAGGGGCTTTTTTGTTTTTATTATTTAGGCTTCAACATTTACAAATTTGGCCATTTTCATACTGCCATCAAAGCGGCGGCGTTTGTGTTGGGTAAATTTTACTTTACCGTCGGCCATAGAAAGTATAGTGTCATCTCCGCCTCTTTTGACGTTTTTTCCCGGGTGGAATTTGGTGCCACGTTGACGAACTATTACCATACCCTTACGTACAGCTTCGCCGTCGTGTAGTTTAACGCCAAGGCGTTGGGAGGTAGAATCGCGTCCTAGGCGGGTAGAACCACCTGCTTTTTTATGAGACATACTGGTTTAAAAGTGAGTTAAGATGCTTAAGTTTTACCTGATAAATATAATACAAAATAGCATTATTGTCAAGAGGTCTTAAATTTGTTAGGATATAGGCAGATTACCCTTGGTTTTAACCGATTAATTGGTGCTTAATTTACCTAATATAAGCCAAAATGATTTTTTATTCACCTAGGCTGTACTTCAGAGATTTGTGGATTAGCTCTCCGTTAGCGGGGGCTGTTTTGGTACAATTATTTTTATGGTGGAGTTTGATAGCCAATATCAGACAGGATACGGGTGTAATTTTTTTACATTACAATATAATTTTTGGTGTTGATTTGGTGGGGAATTGGTGGCAGATATACTACCTTCCTTTGGCTGGTATTATCGTTATTCTGTTTAACTACCTGTGTTCCGCAGCGATTTATTTTGCCGACAAGTTTCTGGCCAGGTTGTTAGCTTTTTGGGTTTTATTTTTTCATTTATTTTTAGCGATTGGCGTTGGTCTGCTCGTTAAATTAAACTCTTAGTTTTCAAGATTCGTTTATAGGGGCTAAAGCCCATATAAACTCATTCGCTCGGAAATATCCAGTATAAATATTTTTAACTGGCAAGCGGTCAAAAATATTTTTCTGTATATTTCACTCACTCATTTCGCTTATGGAAAAAGCCAAGCAATCGGCCGATAGATTATTTTTATTACTTTTTGGTATCTTGGTCATATTTGGCCTAATCATGCTAGCTTCGGCTAGTGCGCCTATAGGGTACGCCAAATTTGGCGATACTTATTTTTTTATAAAAAAACAGATACTGTTTGGTTTTTTACCAGGAGTTTTTTTGTTTTTAGTGCTGGGCAACATAAGGTATGGTTTGTTGCAAAGGTTCGGTGGCCTTATTTATTTATTTTCACTCATTATTCTTTCTTTAGTTTTTATACCAGGTGTCGGTCTTATAATAAACGGCTCCAGAAGCTGGGCGCAGGTTTTTGGATTAAGTTTTCAGCCGTCCGAATTTATTAAATTAGCCTTGATTATATTTTTGGCCAAGCTGTTGGCAGAAAGTAAAGATTTAAAAGATTGGAAAAATGGTCTCTTGCCAATTTTTTCTATGATAATGCCGGCCGTACTGCTTATAGTGGCACAGCCAGATGTGGGCACATTGTCTATTTTAATTGTAATTATATTTGGCATGCTTTTTTTGGCAGATATACCTAGGGTTTATTTAGCAGGCATGGGCTTATTGGCAGTGGTTGCTTTTATAGGGCTGCTCGTTATTGCCCCATACAGAGTGCAGAGGCTTACTACTTTTTTGCACCCAGAACTTGATCCGCAAGGACAAGGTTATCAAATAAATCAAGCTTATTTAGCAGTAGGTTCGGGAGGTATTTGGGGTCTTGGGCTGGGACATTCCAGACAAAAATTTCAGTATTTACCAGAGGTGCAAGCAGACTCTATCTTTGCGGTAGTCGCCGAAGAGATGGGTTTGCTAATTACATCTTCCTTGGTTTTTCTAATTGCCTTTTTAGGCTTAAGGGGGCTAAAGATTGCCAAAGGAGCGCCGGATCAGTTTGGGCGTTTACTTGGCGCTGGAATTATGATATGGTTTGTGTGGCAATCTTTTCTCAATATCGGTACAATTATTGGGTTGTTGCCCCTTACCGGCGTGCCGTTGCCATTTATTAGTCATGGCGGTTCGGCAATGCTTATCGGGTTAGCCAGTATCGGTATTATGGCCAATATTAGTAAACACAGTAAAGTTAATTAAGTTACATAACGTAACGTATGCGATTATTAGTTTCTGGAGGAGCGGGGTTCATGGGATCCCATTTTATAAAATATATTTTAGCAAAGTACCCGGATTATACCGTGGTAAATTTTGATAAACTTACTTATGCCGGCAATTTGGAAAATTTGCGTGAAGTAGAAAATAATCCGCATTATAAATTTGTACAGGGAGATATTTGCGATAGAGAAGCTCTAGAAAAAGTAATTTCGGAAAATAAAATTGAAGCAATTGTAAATTATGCAGCCGAAACGCATGTAGATAGGTCTATTATGGACCCCGATGCTTTTTTGCGTACCGAAATATTTGGGTCATTTAATTTGCTAGAAGCTACCAAAAAATTTAATTTAACTAAAATGGTGCAAGTTTCTACCGACGAAGTCTACGGCAGTATAGAAGACGGCAGCTTTTCGGAAGAATCTTCATTTAGTCCAAATAGTCCGTATGCGGCCGCCAAAGCTGGCGCAGATCATTTATGTCGTGCCTATTTTGTTACTTATAAAACTCCAGTGGTAGTAACGCATAGCTGTAATTTTTATGGGACAAATCAATTTCCAGAAAAATTAATTCCGTATTTTATTACTAATTTGATAGAAGGCAAAAAAGTTCCGTTGTATGGCGATGGCAAAGCTGTGCGAGAATGGATTCATACCAGCGATCATTGCCGAGCTATAGATGTTTTGTTGCACAAGGCAGCTCCGGGCGAGGTGTATAATATCGGCACTGGTAAAGAGCTAGAAAATATAGAAATAACAAAAATGATATTGTCAGAGATGGGCTTGGGCGAAGATATGATTGAGCCTGTTAAAGATAGGCCAGGCCATGATAGACGCTATTCTATAGACTGTAGTAAATTATCTCGGGATTTTGGTTGGAAGCCAGAAAAAGATTTTGCTACAGGGCTCAAAGAAACCATAGAATGGTATAAAGCCAATGCCGATTGGTGGCAGCCATTAAAAAGCGGAGAACATTTAGATTATTTTAGGAAACAGTACACAGATAAGGCGTAAGCTATATTTATTATATGAAAACAAAAAAAATCTTGATTATAGGCAATGGTTTTTTGGGAAGAAAGTGTGCCACAGCTTGGCCGGATGCAATTTTGTCCGATAAAAAAATTTCTTCAGTAAAGGACGTGGAGGATTTGTTGGATGAACACAAGCCAGATTCGGTGTTAAATGCCGCCGGTGTGGTGGGTAAGCCAAATGTAGATTGGTGTGAGACGCACCAGATGGAAACTATATTAGGAAACACTGTCTTGCCAATAATGATCGCTGAAGCTTGTCAAAACAAGGGTGTTTATTTGTTGCATATGGGTACAGGTTGTGTTTTTTATGGATATTCATCAGACTCAGAGGGCTGGAAAGAAGAAGACGTTGCCAACCCTTCGGCTGTCTATACCCGCACAAAATATGCAGCTGATTTAGTTTTATCAACACTGCCAAATATTGGTATTGCCAGAATTAGAATGCCAATCGATTCTCAATCCACACCGGCCAATTTAATAGATAAGCTATCTTCGTATGCGAGAGTAGTAGATGTAGTAAATAGCGTTACGGTTGTAGATGATATGGTAGATGTCTTTAAGCAATTGCTAGAAAAACAAGCATCAGGTATTTTTCATGTTACAAATCCAGGAGCCATAAAACACAAAGAAATTTTGGAAATGTATAAAGAATTTGTGGATCCAGACCATAAAAATGAATGGATTACCGAAAGAGAATTGGTTACTAGCGGCTTGGCCAAGAAAACCAGATCAAACAATATACTTCAGTCAAATAATTTGGAAAAGCTTGGCATAAAAATGCGTCCGGTAAAAGAAGCCGTGCTTGATGTTCTGAAAAAATACGCTTCATTAAAGAAATAGGTTGTTAGTATGAGCGAAAGGGAAGGCCAAGGAAAAGAAATGGAAAGAGCTGTTCAGCGCGGATGGCTTTTTGATGTGGATGGAGTGCTCAGTCATTTGGTAGAAAAAAAGAATACCGAAAGAGAATTGTTAGAAAGAATTTTGGGCATGTTAGAAAAAGGTGAGCCGGTAGCTTTAAATACAGGTAGGTCTGTTGATTTTGCAGTTGAAAAAGTATTTAAAGAATTGGAAGCGATGACCGATGACAAAAGTATTTTTCAAAATTTATTGCTTGTAGGAGAAAAAGGTGCGATTCAAATTTTTTATAATGATGCCGGCAACCATCAAGAAGAAGTAGATATATCCATCACTGTGCCGGAGTATTTGCAGAACAAGGTAAGAGAGTTGGTAGAAAAAGATTTTTCTGATATTATGTTTTTTGATACGAGTAAAAGAACTATGATTTCAGTGGAGATGGTAGATGGTGGAGATTTGGATGAATTTAAAAGAAGACAGGTAGAATTAAATGGAATGTTAGAAAAATTGCTAGTTGAAAACAATTTAGACAAAGATTATAAATTAGATCCAACTCGTATTGCCACAGATGTAGAAAATAAGCATGTTGGTAAGCATTTGGGCGCCAAAAAGGTTTTGGAATGGCTGAAGAAATTAAAAATAACGCCGCAAGAGTTTGTTGCTTTCGGTGATAGTAAATCGGATTTGGGTATGGCCGAAGAAATTTATCGCAATGGATTAAAGGTGCAAATGGTATTTGTGGGTGGTAGGGAACTGATTGAAGGAAGAGAGTTTGATTTTCCAGTTAATATACCGGAATCTAATTACGAAAAAGGCGCTTTGGAGTATTTAAAGAGTATAGAATAAAAACTAATAATAAAAATCAAAATAATCCATCCAAATGGATTTTTTTGTTTATGAAAGGTGGTTGACAAAATCATAGTTTTGTGGTACTGTTTTCTATTGTTCTTTGCGTTTGTGTAATGGTTTAAAACGATTATATAAACGCGCGCATCCTAAAATTGGGTGCGTGGCACAGTGCCTGGCCAAAAGCTAGGCGATACGAGTCACGGGGTGCAACATGAACTGGAGAGAAAGACTGTCCCAAAAGAGGACTGCTTCGAAGATGACGGTCACCCGTTGTCCGCTCGACAAACTCGGCGGCGGTTGGCATATGGAACCAGACCAGAGCGCCTTCTGTAGAGAGGATGGCAAGTTCCATCGTCTTGAAGGTGTGATGGCTCATTGCCCCGACCGCGAGGTCACGGACTGGGATCAGCCACTGTTTCGGGAGCAGGGGCCGGGAGTGCTGGTTCTTGTCACTGACGGGGAATTCTTCTTGGTCACCATGAGCCAAGAGCCGGGCAACCCTGCCAATAAGCAGTATGTGCTGCTCGGCCCTCCGTTGCAGGCTTCGCGGGGCAATTGGGAGCAGGCTCATGGAGGCAAGCGTCCGCCTAGAGCCGAGTTCAACGATGATCCGCGTGTGGCGTGGGCGGATGGCCACAAGGATGGCGGCCGATTCATCGGTTCTATGAATCGAATGGGGGTTTTGCGGGTCCCTACCCTGTTCAACCTCCAGCTGTTGCCAAATGAGCTCGTCCTTTCTCGCCATGAGCTCAAGTTGGCTTTTCTTGGCGGAGAGGTCAACCTGCACTTGCGCGAGATGATTGGTTTCGCTCTGCTCCTGTTGGATTAAACCGGCAGGTAGTTGGGAAACCAACGCTTTGATCCGATCCGAGGAAGTTTTCTCGGGTCGTTTTTTTTCTTTACAAAACCACCTGCGGTTGGTAAAATACATCAAATTAATAAATATTTTATGCTAGACAATAGAGAAAAAATCCGCCAGTTAGATTCCAAAAACATGCTTGGCAGCATAGAGCTTTTGGGTAGCCAGGTAGAAGAAGTTTTGGCTCAGGCCAAAAAAGTTAAAGTACCGTCGTCATATAAAAAAGTAAATAATTTAGTAGTTTTGGGAATGGGTGGTTCTGCCTTGGGCGCGCATTTAATCAAATCTATTTTTTTTAAAAGTTTAAAAATTCCGGTAGAAATTATAAATGGATACGAAACGTCTGGATTTGTAAATGAAAAATCTCTTGTTATCGCTTCTAGCTATTCTGGTTCTACAGAAGAGGTAGTAAATGCTGCGGCGGACGCTAAAAAGAGGAAAGCAAAAGTATTAGTAATTTGTTCCGGAGGAAAGTTGGCAGATTGGGCAAAAAAGAACAAAGTTCCAGCTTTAATTTTTACTACCAACAATAATCCTTGCGGTTCTCCGCGTATGGGCTTGGGCTATTCTATTTTTGGCCAGATTGCTCTGCTTGCCAACGTTGGTGTTTTAAAATTATCATCTACTGAAATAAAAAATTCTCTACAAACTATTGCAAAGTATAATGCATTGTTTGGTGTAGATAATTTGGAAGCAAAAAACCCCGCTAAACAGTTATCCACCAGTTTATTTGGTAAGAGTGTGTGGTATGCAGCTTCCGAACATTTGTCCGGTAATGCGCATATTGCAGCTAACCAGATGAACGAAAACGCCAAGCGTTTTGCCGGATATTTTGTTATGCCAGAATTAAACCACCATCTAATGGAAGGAATGCTATATCCGGAAAATAATAAAAATAATATAAAAATGGTTTTGTTGGAGTCCGGGCTTTATGATTTGCGAGTGCAAAAGCGATACGAAATTACCAAAAAAATATTGGATAAAAATGGCATTGAACACGATTCATATCTAGTACAAGAAAAAACAAAATTACTTCAAGCTTGCGAAGCCTTAATTCTTGGTAGTTATGTAAGTTTTTATTCAGCTATGCTTCAAGGTATAGATCCAACTGCCATTCCGTTTGTAGATTTTTTTAAAGCTGAACTCAAGAAATAGTATGCAGCTATCTATAATTACTGTCACCTGGAATGCGGAGGAACTAATTGCCGAACAAATTAAATCTGTTAAAGCGGGTTGTAAAAGCATTTCTTTTGAAGAAATTATTGTAGATAACGCGTCTACAGATAAGACAGTAGAAATTATAGAGAAAAATTTTTCAGAAGTTAAATTGCTAAAAAATAGTACCAATACTGGTTTTGCATATCCAAATAACCAAGCCGCCAAGCTCGCCACCAGCGAGTTTTTGCTTTTTCTTAACCCGGACATGAGAGTAGAAGAGGGGAGTTTGGATAAGATGGTAGAGTGGATGCGGGCTCATCCAGATGTGGGGCTAGCAAGCTGCAGGTTGGTAGATCAGTATGGTAAATTAAACAGAAGTGCTTTGCCTAGGCGTTTCCCTAGCATTTGGGATCAGTTGGCAATCGTTTTTAAATTACCACATATCTTTCCAAGTATAGTAGACAAATATTTATTTAAAGATTTTAATGCTGGTATAGAGCAAGAAGTAGATTCGGTGCGCGGATCATTTATGATTATGCCCGTTCAGGTTTACAAAAAATTAGGTTGGGCATTCGATCCCAGATATTTTATTTGGTTTGAAGATGTAGACCTATGTAGAGAAGTAAAAAAAATGGGACTAAAGGTTGTTTATACTCCAGTAATTAGTTGTGTAGATTATGTTGGCCAAAGTTTTAAAAAGATAAATTTTTTTTGGAAACAAAAACAGTTTATTACCAGTATGATAAAATATTTTTGGAAATGGAGGAAAGATTAATTTATGCCTAAATTATCTATACACTTAGTAACGTGGAATGGTGCAAAATATATACCGCACCTTTTTGATTCATTGCGCAATCAAACTTTTAAAGATTGGCAACTGCTTGTTATAGATAATAATTCTAGCGATAATACAGTAGAATTAATAAAACAAGAGTTAACAAATTTTCCCGTTTTTTATCAAGTTATTGAAAACCAAAGCAATCTTGGTTTTGCCGGTGGACAAAATTTGGCTTTCAAGAAAACAGATACAGAATATTTCTTGATGCTAAATCAAGATATATATTTAGTGCCGGATTGTTTGGAGAAGGTTGTAAATTTTTTGGATACGCATGCAGAGGCTGCAGTTGTTTCTCCGCGTCTTATGAAATGGGCATTTAGTAAAATTAAAGAAAATTTTCATTTAACATTTACTGATCAGATAGATAGTCTAGGATTAAAGATTTACCGCAATCGCAGAGTGGTGGAACAGTATGCGCAGTTAAGCTGGTCGGAAGTATCTGCCAGCCTGTTAGCCGGTGGTCCAGCATTGTCTGTGTTTGGGGTTTCGGGAGCCTTGCCTGTATTTAGAAGATATGCAGTGTTGCCTGTTTTATATGCAGATGGTGGAATTTTTGATCAATCGTATAACTCTTATAAAGAAGATGTGGATTTGGCATACAGGCTAGCTGCCATAGGAGCAAAGGCGTATGTGCTTTTGGATGCCGTTGCCTTTCATGATCGCTCGGCAGCTGGTCCAAAAGAAGCGGGGGATTTGGCCGCTTCGGCAAACAAGAAAGAACAGTCAGGATGGGTGAAGTATCATAGCTACAAAAACCATTTATCTACCTTGTATAAGAACGAGCATTGGCAGAACCTTATCCTTGATTTTCCTTGGATTTTGTGGTATGAATTGAAGAAGTTCGGCTACTTTCTTTTATTTGATAGGTCGGTTTTGGTGGGCTTAAAAAAGGCTTTTAATCATGAAATGTCCGAAAAACGTCAATTAATTAAATCGCTGCGAAAAATAAATTGGAAAGAAATGAGAAAATGGTGGAATTAGTATGTTAAAAGATATAAATATAGTATTTGTTAACTATTTAATGAAGGACGACATTTTAAATGCCGTATCTTCTGTTTTGAAAGATATTGCGGATTGTCCGTATAAAGTGCAGATTACCGTGGCCGATAATTCTCAGAATCAAGATAATATAAAAGAAGATTTGGCTGCCAAATTTCCAATGGTAAATTATGTAGATTGTGGCGGTAATGTTGGTTTTGGCAAAGGCAATAATATTGGATTCAAATCTGTGCCAGCGCGTTATTATTTTGCTTTAAACAGAGATACAACTGTGCCGGAAGGTTCTAGAGTTATAGAGAGGATAATAAAATTTATGGACGAACATCCAAAAATCGGATGTATTGGTCCAAAATTACTCAACACCGATGGTACTTTACAGTATTCATGTTATCGGTTTGATTTACAATCAATTTTGATCAAGCCATTAAAGCAAATAAATTTTGATAAAAAATATAATTGGGTAAAAAAATATACAGACAGGCTGCTGATGAAAGATTTTGATCATAATTCTACTATGCCCGTAGATTGGGTGCTGGGAGCGGCCATAGTGGTGCGAAAAGAAGCTATAGATGAAGTAGGCTGGTTTGATGAGCGTTATTTTATGTACATGGAGGACGCTGATTGGTGCAGGGTAATGTGGGAACATGGTTGGGCGGTTTACTATGTGCATGATATAATCATTATGCACGCACACGCTCGCGAATCAGCCAAAATTCCCGGCATAATTAAAGCGTTGCTCAAGAATAAATTGGCTCGAATACACTTGAAAAGCTGGTTGTTATATGTGTGGAAATGGCGTAATAATTTTAAATATTTTCCGCACTAAACTTTTTTAGTATGGCTAGTCCAAAGGTAGCTATTATATATCTATCATTTAATTCCGACATCTATTTAGACGATGTTATTTCTGGTTTAGAAAAAATTACTTATCCGAAAGACAGGTTAGAGTTTGTGGTAGTAGACAATCCTCATCCGCAGTTTGGTTCGTCTATGCCAAACCTAGAAGAAAAACTACTTCCGATTTCCGGGCAAACTATTCCGCACGTTACACTCCTTCCTCAAAAAGAAAATTTAGGGTTTGCCGGCGGCAATAATTTTGGGATTACTTGGGCTCTAGAAAATGGTTTTGATTATGTATATTTTCATAACAACGACGGCTTTATGGCCGCCGATTGTATAGAAAAGTTAGTGGCAGCTTTGGAAAATGATCCAAAAATTGGTGCGGCTCAATCGTTGCTTTTGCTTTATCCGGAAACAGAATTAGTAAATACAGCTGGTAATTTATTTCATTATCTTGGTTTTGGTTATTGCGGCAGCTTCAGACATAAAAAAAGCGATCTTAAATTAAGAGAAGTAGAAGAGGTGGGTTATGCTAGCGGCGCGTCTATTCTTATGCGCGCAAAACTGCTCAAAGAATACGGCCTGTGGGATAAAGATTTTTTCTTGTATCACGAAGATTTGGAATATTCTTTGCGTATGAGAGCAGTTGGCTATAATGTAATTATTGTGCGAGATGCAGTCTTTTATCACAAATACCAGTTTAGCCGCAATCAAGACAAGTTTTATTATATGGAAAGAAATAGATATGGCGTTATGCTCATGTATTTTAAGTGGCCAACTTTGTTTGTCCTTTTGCCAATGGCTATAATTATGGAATTTGGTCTTATATTTTTCTCTATTATTTCCGGTTGGTTTAAGGTAAGAATAAATATATATAAATATTGGCTAACCCCAAAAAATTGGCAGCTATGGCTGGCCAAGCGCAAAAACATTCAATCTATTCGCATGGTAACAGACAAGCAAATTTTGAGCATGGCTGTAGATAAGGTAATTTTTGAAGAAAAAGATATAAATAATCCGTTGCTTAAATATATTGCCAATCCGCTTATGACAGCCTATTGGTTTATTGCCAAACGGATAATTTTTTGGTAGAACATTTGTATGCAAATTAAAAAAGCTATACTTACCGGAGGGGGCAGGGCTACGCGCCTAAGACCGGTTACCTCTACAATGAATAAGCATTTAATTCCGTTGGCCAACAAGCCGATGATTTTTCATGTTATAGAAAAAGCGGTAGAGGCGGGCGTAGAAGAGATTTTTATAAATACCAACCCTGGCGAAACTGAATTGCAAAAATATATTGGTGATGGCGGACATTGGGGTGTTAAAATTACTTTTTTTGAACAAGAGGGCGGCCCTCAGGGCGTGGCTCATGTAGTAAAACAAGCCGAAAAATTTATAGGCAATGATCCATTTTTATTTTTTTTATCAGACAATGTTATTTTGGGTAGCCTAAAAGGTTTTGTAGATGAGTTTGTAAATGGAAATTACGATTGTATGTTGGCTCTGTCCAAGGTAGAAGACCCAGAAAGATTTGGCGTGCCAGTGCTCGACGCTAATGGAAAATTAACAGATGTAATAGAAAAACCAAAAAATCCGCCAAATAATTTTGCTGTTACCGGTATTTATTTGTATGGTCCGAATGTATTTTTTAAAGCATTTGATCACATACAAAAAAGCGATAGGGGAGAATATGAAATTTCTAGCATTCATTCGGATTTATTAAAAAATAATCTTAAAGTTGGTTATAAAGAAATTACCGGCTGGTGGAAAGATACGGGTAAGCCGGAAGATCTAATAGTTGCAAATCAGCTGCTGATGGAAGAGATAACTGCCGAAAATTTTAAAGTAGAGGGTCAGATTGAAGCGGGCGCGCAAGTGGGTGACAAGGTGCGCATAGGTGTGGGCACAACAGTAAACAAAAACGTAAAAATTATTGGTCCGGCGCTTATCGGTGAGAACTGTACCCTAGAAGATTGTATAATTGGCCCAAATGCTACTATTGGTACGGGCAGTACAATTAAGCAGGCTCAAATTAAAAATTCTATTATACTTAGTAAATGTCGGATTGTTGGTGAAATAAAACTTTCCGATAGTATAGTTGGCTCTGGTGTAACCGTTGCAAAGAGCCAATCGGATTATCAAAAAATGATATTGGGAGAAAATACCTTGGTAGAACTTTAGGTTGGGTGTTTTTATTTAAAATAATAAAAGGCTATGTAACAGATGTTATATAGCCCGTTTGACATATGCTAGGAACCGCTTTGCAGTTTGTTGGCGTGGTTTAGGATTCATGGTTGTGTGTCATAATCCCATGTGTTGTCCTGAGCTCGTCTGTACATTTCTCGGATTAGCTGGGCAAATTCAGCAGGGCTCATAGAATTAAAAATGTAAATCATGTCAAACATGTCTTCTTCTACAACCGAAGATGCTTGCAGATTGCACGTCTCGCACGTTTTAAGGTGGTCAACGAGAGACGTCTTGTTGTCTAGAAAGTACTGATAGATTGCTCCGCGGTTTGCGCCGTAGAGCAGCTCACGCCAAGCTTCGCATGGAGTAGAGGGTTGCATAAAGCACGCTCCTTGTTTAGCTTAAAATATCACATACAAAGGTGCTTTTCAAGAGGGGAAATTTATGTTATGATTAAATCGTAAATAATCCTTATTTTAAATAATTTATGCAAAAATTAGACGCCTATTTTAAAGAAGCAATTAAGCAGGAAGCATCAGATTTACATTTGATAGGCGGTGAGTTGCCTATGATTCGTATCGAAGGCGAACTAAAAGAGATTGACGACAAGCCTTTGGATAATAAGGAGCTTCTGGGTGAAATTTTTGGCTTGCTTAGCAAAGAGCAACAAGAAAAATATACGCAAGAAAAAGAGCTGGATATCAGTTATGCAACAGGGGATGTGCGTTTTAGAGTAAACTTGCATCAGCAATTTGATAATGTTGGTTTAAGCGCCCGTGTTATTCCGGTAGAAATACCAACTCCGGAAGAATTGCACTTTGAGCCTATGTTACTTGAGATGACCAAGCTGCTCGATGGTTTGGTTTTGATTACTGGTCCTACTGGCTGTGGTAAAACCACCACTATTGCTTCTATGATTGAAGAGATAAACAAAACTCGCAAAACCCATGTTATCACTATTGAAGATCCAATTGAATTTGTCTTTAAGGATAAACAAAGCTTGATTGAACAGCGAGAAGTTGGCACAGACACCAATTCTTTTGCGAACGCTCTCAAATATGTTTTGCGTCAAGATCCAAATGTAATTTTTGTGGGAGAAATGCGTGACCCAGAAACAATTGCTACCGCCTTGACCGCTGCCGAAACTGGTCACTTAGTATTTTCCACCCTACACACGCCTACAGCTGCAGAAGCAGTAGAACGTATCGTAGATGTTTTTGAAGGTTCAAAACAAAAACAAGTTCTTATCCAATTATCTGCTGTTTTGCGCGGCGTGGTAGCGCAACAGTTGCTTCCGGCCAAAGACGGTGGTCGCATGCCAGCCAGAGAAATTTTAATCAACACTCCGGCTGTAGCCAATTTAATTAGAAATAACGAAGTTGGTCAAATAAAATCAGCTATTCAGACCGGAGCCAAAGACGGCATGGAAACTATGGAAAATTCCGTAAAGAAATTAGTTAAAGAAGGCTGGGTAACAGAAGAGGTAGCCGAACGAAGAGTGGGGGCAAATAAAAAGGCCTAGAATTATGGAGTATGGACATGTTGCAGAAAATATTTAAACAGGTTGATTTGGTGTCAAAAAATACAAAATTACCTACATATGTAGTGGGTGGTTTTGTGCGTGATTTTTTGTTGGGCAGAGAACAAAAAAAAGATATAGACTTTGTAGTAGTTGGAAGCGGTTTAGAGTTTGCCAAAGCCTTTGATGAAGAGTTAAAACAATCAGGTAGTTTGGTAGAGTTTTCGGATTTTGATACCGCTAGGTATATAATAAAAGCCGAAGAAGACAGCGAAGAAATCGTGCTAGAATTTGCCGGCGCGCGCACAGAAAAATATAAAACCAATTCTCGCAAACCGGTTGTAGAGCAAACTAGTCTAGAAGAAGATTTGGCTAGAAGAGATTTTACCGTTAATGCCATGGCCGTACCTGTTTCGGTTTTTTGTGGTACCAAATTGCCTGGATTACCAAAATTAAAAAAGGAAATTATAGATCCATTTGTAGGTCAAAAAGATTTAGAAAATAAAATTTTGCGCACACCGCTTGATCCTGATCAAACTTTTATAGACGATCCTTTGCGTATGATGAGAGCTGTGCGTTTTGCAAGTCAGCTTGATTTTTCTATTGAACCAAAGACATTGGAATCTATTTATAAAAACAGAGAGCGATTAAAAATTGTCTCTGCCGAAAGAATTCAAGAGGAACTTTTTAAACTAATGGCCTGTCCAAAACCTTCTATTGCTTTGATCTTAATGTGGCAGACGCGCTTGATGGACCTAGTTTTGCCGGAAGTATCAAATTTAGAGGGTGTAGAAGAGATTTATGGTCATCAGCACAAAGATAATTTGGTGCATACCTTTAAAGTGGTAGACAATGTTGCCGAAAGATCTAACAAAACACTTTTGCGTTTGGCGGGTCTGTTTCATGATGTAGGCAAGCCAGCTACTAAAAAATTAATGCCAAAGATTGGTTGGACTTTTCACCAACATGAACATGTGGGTAAAAAAATGGTTTATGGTATAAGCCGTCGTTTGCGTTTTTCCAAAAAAGATACCGATTATTTGGCCAAACTTGTGCGTTGGCATATGCAGCCAATTAGCTTAATGGACGACGGTATTACCGATTCGGCTGTGCGCAGGCTGGTAGTCAATTTGGGAGAAGAACTAGACGATTTGTTAATTTTGGGACGAAGCGATATAACTAGTGGCAATCCTAATAAAAAAGAAAAACGATTAAAAAATTATGATTATCTAGAAAAAAAGATTGTAGAAGTGTTGGAAAAAGATAAATTAAAACAATTCCAATCGCCGTTGCGAGGTGAAGAAATAATGGAGTTAACGGGATTAAAACCAGGCCCAACAGTTGGGAAAATAAAAACTGATATAGAAGAAGCGATTCTAGACGGTGTTATACCAAATGAATACGAAGCAGCCAAAGATTACTTTGAAAAAATAAAAGATAAGTATCTAAATAAATCCCAAGATTGGGAGCGAATTAAAAAATAATTCTATGAATATGAGTATCTTTAAGCTAAAAAAATTCTATATTATTTTAGCGGTAGTGTTGGTAGGTGGTTCGGTTGTGTATGGCCAAATTAAAAAAGCTAACAAGCCGGTAGAATACGAAACTGTAAAAGCAGAACGGGGAGAGTTAACTCAAACCGTAGAAGCTACCGGTAAGGTGGAGTCTCAAAGTGATTTGTCTTTGCGCTTTGAAGTGCCGGGCGTTGTAGAAAGAGTAAATGTGATTGCCGGTGCCAAGGTAAGAGCAGGCCAAGTTTTGGCTAGTCTTAAACTATCTGAACTAAACGCTGCGGTAGCCCAAGCACAGGCTAATTTAGATCAAAAAATTGCTGGTGGAACACAGTCGGAAAAAGATTATTATAAAGCAGTGCTTGATCAGGCTGCGGCGGATTTAGAAAATAGCCAAATAGTTTCTAGTGCTTACGAAGATGCAGTGAGCGCTCTGCAAACATCTCTTATAAAATTGGACGATGGTTTGGTGCAAGCGGATAATATTTTGGGTATAGATAATACCAGCGCTAACGATGAATTCCAAGCTCTTTTATCGGTTTCGGATTTAAATAAGCTTAACTCTGCAAATTCCCAATATTTGGTTGCCAAAAATTTAGTTGCAGAAGCTAAGAAAAAAGTTACTCCGCTTACTAGTGCAAGCGTAGAGGCAGATATTGATGTTGCTTTTTCTGTGGCGATTTCGGCATATCAGCAAATGAATTTACTGTTGATTACGGTAGGAGAGGTTTTAAATTATTCGGTAACCGGTGTAAGTCTGTCTCAGACTTCTTTGTCAACCAAAAAAACTACTATAGACACAACCAGAACTTCGGTAAATACTCAGTTAAATAATTTAACCAACGCTAAGCAAGAAGTGGCTGATGCGAAAGTAACTTTAAAAATAAAAGAAGCCTTATATAATCAGGCGCTTGCAAATTATCAAAATAAAATAAATCCAGTGCGTGAGGTAGATATTGCTGCCTATAGAGCCGCTCTGTCCCAGGCTATTGCCAGTCGCAACAAAGCTATAATTGTGGCTCCTATAAATGGTGTTATAACCTCTGTTAATAAGAAAGTAGGAGAGTTCGCCGCTTCCAGTGAAGAAGCTATCAGGGTGTTTGTTCCGCACTATGAAGTAAAAGTAGATATCCCAGAAACAGATATTGCAAAATTAAAAATAAACGATGTTGTTGCAATTACTTTGGATGCGTTTGGTGATGATATTAAATTTTCTGGCCAAGTTATAAATATGGAGCCAGGTTCTACAGATATTTCTGATGTTGTTTATTATAAAGTTACTATTACTATAAATGATTCGGAAAAAGACATTAAGCCGGGCATGACTGCGAACGTAAAAATAAGTACTGATTTTAGAACATCCACCTTGTCTGTGCCGCTTAGGTCTGTGCGCACCAATGATGAAGGTAAGTTCGTAAAAGTTTTAAAAGACGGACAATCTGTTGATATGAAAGTTAAATTAGGAATACGCGCAGACAATGGCCGGGTAGAAATTCTAGAAGGTTTGGATGAGGGTGTAGAAGTAATTATAAGTACAAAATAAATTATGGCTTTAATTGAAGTAAAAAATTTAACCAAGAGTTATGAAAATGACGGTGTAGCCACTTCGGTGCTTTATGGTTTGAATTTCAAAATAGAAAAAGGTGAGTTTGTAGCAATTATGGGTCCTAGCGGATCTGGTAAATCTACGCTCATGCACATTTTGGGATTTTTAGATAAGCTTACCGCCGGCTCATACATTTTTGAAGGCAAAGACGTGAGCGGGTTAACAGATGACGAGTTGGCAGAAATGCGCAGTAATCAGGTAGGATTTGTTTTTCAAGCGTTTAATTTATTGCCGCGCACCACTGTACTAGAAAATGTAATGCTGCCCCTTACATATGTAAAAATGGATCAGGCAGAGAGAATTAAAAAATCAAAAGAAGCTCTAATTGCAGTTGGCCTGGAGCATAGATTAAATCATTTTTCCAACCAATTATCGGGTGGAGAAAAGCAACGCGTGGCTATTGCCAGATCTTTGGTAAATAACCCGGCAGTTATTTTTGCCGATGAGCCTACCGGTAATTTGGATTCCAAATCTGGTTTGCAAGTAATGCGTATTTTGCAAAGCCTAAACGAAGCTGGACGCACAATTATTTTGGTTACTCACGAAAAGTATACGGCCGATCATGCCAGACGAATCCTGAGAGTAAAAGACGGTCTAATTATAGAAGATGTGGAGGTAGCAAAAAGATTATTTGCTAAAGATGGAGAAGAATTAATGAAATAGCGTGAACATCATAAAAGAAATTCACAATGTTTGGAATATTGTGGGCCGTAATAAAGTGCGGTCGTTTTTAACCATGCTTGGCATTGTTATAGGCATCATGTCTGTAATTGTTGTAATGTCTGTGGGAGCCGGCGCGCAAAGCCTAATCCTTAATCAGGTAAGTAGTCTGGGCTCAAATTTAGTCGGTATTCTTCCTGGCCAATCCGAAGACGAAGGGCCTCCAGCTTCGGCTATGGGCATAGTAATTACCACTCTAAAGTACGAAGATATAAAATCCCTTGTAGGGCCCGAATTCCCTTATATAGTGGCTGCTACAGCCTATGTACGAGGCGTTGATACAGTTAATTGGGGTGATAATAAAACAGACACCAATTTTGTGGGCGTATCAGCGGCTTTGCCAGAAGTAGAAGATACCAATGTAAGTATCGGCAGGTTTTTTTCGGAAGAAGAAGAAAAAAGTTTGGCTAGAGTCGCAGTCTTGGGAAGTCAAACCGCCAAAGATTTATTTGAAGGTACAGATCCGATAGGAAAACAAATTAGAATTAAAAAAACCTCTTTTACAGTTATTGGAGTAATGGGAGAAAGAGGGAGTAGTGGTTTTCAAAATCAGGATAATCAAATTTATACACCCATTACTACTGCGCAAAAATTATTGCTCGGCATAGATTATGTTAGTTTCGGACGTGTAAAGGTAGACGGTGCAGAAAATGTAGATAAAACTGTAGAATATGTTAAGCAAGTTTTGCGAGAACGACATAAAATAACAAATCCGGAAGAGGATGATTTTTCTGTGCGTACAACCGCCCAAGGATTAGACGCTCTTACCAACATTACCAATGCGCTCAAAATTTTCTTGTCTGCGATTGCGGCCATTTCTCTAATTGTGGGCGGGATTGGAATTATGAACATTATGCTTGCGGCTGTGCAAGAAAGAACTAGAGAGATTGGTTTGCGCAAAGCAGTGGGCGCAAAAAACAGTAATATTATTACCCAATTTCTGATTGAGACAGTGATGATTACTTTTATGGGCGCGCTGATGGGAATATTATTGGGAACTTTAATTTCTTTTGCTGCCGGTAAAGTTGCGCAAAGTTTAGGTTATCATTGGGATATAGTTGTTTCTTTGTCGTCTGTTTTGGCCGCTTGTGTAGTGGGTGTTAGTATTGGACTTGTGTTTGGTATAGTGCCAGCGCGCAGGGCTAGCAAATTAAACCCAATTGAAGCATTGCGATATGAATAGTAATTTTTTAGATACAATTAAAGATAATTTAAAATTAGCTAGTCATTCTTTGCTTGCTCAAAAAACCAGATCGGTCCTGACTATTTTGGGTATCAGTATTGGTGTGGCAGTGGTAATTACCATTTTGGCAGCTGGACGTGGACTCGATAAATTTATTATGAGTCAGTTAGAAATTTTTGGTTCCGACACTCTTAGCATAGAGGTGAAAATCCCTAACACCAAAGATACATCCACCGAAAATGCTTTTGGTCAGGCTACGGGTGTAACTATAACTACCTTAAAAAACTCAGACACAGACAATGTTAGTAAACATCCAAATATTGTAGCCGCTTATGGTTGGATGATTGGGCAGGCTGTAGTTACTTATCAAGGGCAAATAAAAACAGTTACTTTGTTTGGTCAAGGATACAATATGCCGGAGGTAGAAAAATTTTCTTTGTCAGAAGGTAGAATGTTTACCAAAGAAGAAGAGGATTCTCTTTCACAAATAGTAGTGCTTGGGTCGGTTGTAAAAGAAAAATTATTTGGTGATGACATTGCTTCGGGCAAAACTATTTATATAAAAGGTAAGCCATTTAAAGTTGCAGGTGTATCTACCAAGCGTGGGGCTACATTTGGTATGGATATGGATAATATGATAATCGTGCCAACCAAGACCATGCAAAAAAGAGTTTTGGGCATAGATTATATCCACAATATTATGGCCAAAATGAAAGACACAAGCATTTCCAAACAAACCGTAGAAGAATTAAACGAAATTATTCGCGCCAACCACGATATTACCGATCCAAACAAAGATGATTTTACTATAAACACTATGGCCGAAGCGGTTTCCATTTTAGGTAGTGTGGTAAGCGGCATTACATTTTTGTTGGTGGCGCTTGTTTGCATATCGCTTGTGGTAGGCGGTGTTGGTATTATGAATATAATGTACGTATCTGTTTCGGAGCGAGTATTCGAAATTGGTTTGCGCAAAGCGCTTGGTGCAAAGGCTAGTGATATTTTGTGGCAATTTTTGTTAGAATCAATTCTGCTTACATCTATTGGCGGTGTGGTAGGTGTAGCTATGGGTGCGCTTATGGCTCTGGTAGTATATTTTGTGGCAGTTTCCAACAACTTTAATTGGGTTTATAGTATCCCGCTTTTTTCTATTTTGTTATCTGTTGGCTTCTCGGCATTTATCGGTGTTTTATTTGGCATTTATCCGGCCAGAAAGGCCGCTGCGCTTAACCCGATTGAGGCGTTGAGGAGGGAGTAAAAAAAAGCCGACGGTCTCTTTGGTTATAAATAACCATTGAAACCGTCGGTAATGTGGTGGAGCTGGTCATGAATTGAACATGACATTCTAAGCATTGATCGCCACTAGCGATAGTTATCGCTAGCCCCAGAACTCCTCGGCTGGTTCCACCGTCGGAACCCTTTGCAAACCAGCGCAGGAGGCAGCGTGCTTAGAGTTTTTCCGTTAAACTACAGCCCCAAATGTCTGGGGAGGATGATACCACAAACCCCTTTATTTGTCAATATTATATTATTGCTAGTTTTAGTTCAGTTATGATAGAGTAGGCTTATAAATACAAGGTGTATTACTATGACTGACACCCAAGCAATAAAAGACAGATTGGACATTGTACAGATAATTGGCGAATATGTAAGGCTCAAAAAAGCCGGCATAAACTGGAAAGCCAATTGTCCATTTCACAACGAAAAATCTCCTTCATTTATGGTTCAACCAGAAAAGCAATTCTGGCATTGTTTTGGTTGTAGTAAGGGTGGAGACGTCTTTTCTTTCTTACAAGAAATGGAAGGTGTAGATTTTAGCGAAGCTCTAAAAATTTTGGCAGATCGTGCCGGTGTAAAATTAGACAGTTATGCCAGTGAAGTAAACAAAAGCCAGAAAAATAGAATTATAGAAATAAATAATAAAGCTACTTATTTTTTTAATCACTTTTTGTCGGAGATGCCGGCGGCCGAAGCAGCTAGAGATTATTTGAAGCGCCGCGAACTAACTACCGAAACAATTACCGAATGGCAAGTTGGTTTTATTCCAGAGCAATGGGATTTACTTACAAAATATTTATTAAACAAAGGCAATAGCATTGATGATTTACTGGCTTCTGGCTTAGCTATAAAAAAAGACGGTGGTGGATTCTACGATCGTTTTCGCGGCCGCATAATGTTTCCTATTTGGGATGCGCACGGCAATGTGGTAGGTTTTACCGGACGCATACTGGTAGAAACAGAAAAATCAGGCGGTAAATATGTAAACACTCCCCAGACTTTGGTATTTGATAAATCTAGGCTTTTGTATGGTTTAAATAAAGCCAAGACAGAGATAAAAGCCAAAGATTTTACAGTATTGGTAGAGGGCCAAATGGATGTAATTGCCTGCCATCAGGCAGGTATGAAAAACGTGGTGGCGTCTTCGGGTACAGCGCTTACTATGGAGCAGATTAAATTATTAAAAAGATATTCCAATAATATTGCAATTGCTTTTGATGCAGATGCGGCCGGGCAAAATGCTGCCAAGCGCGGTATAGATTTGGCCCTGGAGCAGGGAATGAGTATAAAAATTATTCAAATTCCACCGGGTGCTGGCAAAGATGCAGACGAATGTATAAAAAAAGATAAAGATGTATGGTTTAAAGCGGTAGAGAGTGCCAAAGAGGTAATGGATTGGTATTTTACTAATGCGGTTGTGGGGGTAAATAAAAATGATCCAAAACAAAAACAGAAAATTGCCGAAGTTCTTTTGGCCGAAATAGCTCGTCTTCCATATGCGGTAGAACGGGATCATTGGCTTAAAAAATTAGCAGATGAGATAGGTGTTGATCGCTCTGTTTTGGTAGCAGAAATGAGTAGGGTAGTAGCTCAGGCAAAAAGGTATCCAGACAATAGTCATGCCAATTTAGCCAGTAAGCCCGCTAGCCCTAGCATAGCCGCTGCAAGCCAGGAAAATTGGGAAGAAAAGGGTAAGATTCACCTGCTTGCCGAAAACTTTTTTGCTCTGCTTTTAAAGTTTCCTCAGCTGTTCGCCCAGCATGCCCCTGGTCTAAGGTCCGAATTCTTTGAGCATACCCCCCTGGCTGGGCTTTACGAGTCGCTAAAAAAGCACTATAATGGCAATATAGATATAATGGTGGTTAAAAACAGTTTAACCAAGGAAGAGCAATCTGCCATTGATATTTTAGTATTAAAAACAGACAAAGATTATAGCGGTTTTGATGCCCAGCAAACCAGCAAAGAATTATCTATTTTGCTCGGCGCCATAAAAAGTGAGTGGCAAAAAAATAAACGTCAGAAACTATTTGTGGAATTAAAAGAAGCAGAAAAAAACGGAGATCCGGAAGCTGTGCAGAAAATTCTGAAAGAAATAATGGAATTAGAAAAATAAAGAAGCGTCGCGCTTCAATGGGCGCTGTGCGACGTGATTTCGTTAAAACAATTTTATTATTAAAGTAAGATTAAATTTATCCCTGTATGTCCGTCAAAAAAAAAGGGAAAATTAAAAAATCTTCCAAGCCATTGCGCGTTAAACATACGCGTAAGCAAAACAGGGAGAAAAAAGTTTCGGTAAAAAAAGCGCCAGCCCCACATAAGGTGCAGGCAAAAAAGCCTAAGAAAAATTTTCAACAAAACAAAAAACACAATTTTTTCAAAGGAAAAAATAAAAACAACAAGAAAAATCTTCAAGAGGAAATTGTTTTAGAGCCGTCTCTAAAAGATATCTGGGCATTGGTTGCCAAAGGGCGCACCCGTGGTTTTATTACCCAGATAGAAGCCGAAACTGTTTTTTCTAGACCAGAACGCTATCTAGATTTGTATGAGGGGTTCATGGATTTGCTAGATAAAAACGGCGTCACCATCGTAGAGTCTACCGGCAATTTGCTTGGACGTAAAACAGAAAGCGCCCAACTTTTGCACCAATTCCAGGGTAAACAGCCAGATATGGATACGCCTTTTGATCTTGGTCAAATTTCTTCTGATTCTATACAGATGTATTTGCGTGAAATTGGTAGAATCCCACTGCTTAAATCGGCCGAAGAAATTTCTTTGGCCAAACGCAAAGAGAGAGGCGACAAAGAAGCTGACAGAAAATTAATTGAAGCCAACTTACGCTTGGTAGTTTCTATTGCCAAAAAATTTGTGGGCAAATCTTTGTCTTTGCTCGATCTAATCCAGGAAGGAAATATTGGTTTGTTTAGAGCGGTCAAGAAATTTGATTATCGCAAAGGTTTTAAATTTTCTACTTACGCCACTTGGTGGATACGCCAGGCGATTACCCGTGCTTTGGCAGATCAGTCTCGTACCATTCGTATTCCGGTGCATATGGTAGAAACTATCAATCGCTTCCAGCAGGTTCAGCGCCGTTTGTTGCAAGATTTGGGCCGTGACCCAACCCCAGAAGAATTAGCTGCTGAAATGGGCGAAGAGGTAGAAAAAATCAATCATATTATTAAAATTTCTCAAGATACCGTATCGCTAGAGATGTCTGTTGGTGATGACGACGACGATGATTCATCCTTGCAAGATTTTGTGGAAGATGTAAAGAACATGTCTCCAGACAGAGTAGCTGGTCTGCAAATCTTAAAAGATTATGTTAAAGACGCCATTAAAGACCTTTCTCCACGCGAGCAAAAGATTTTGGAAATGAGATTTGGTCTTACCGATGGAGTAACTCACACATTGGAAGAAGTGGGCAAAGAATTTGATGTTACTCGTGAACGTATTCGTCAAATTGAAGCCAAAGCTTTGGAAAAAATCCAGCATATGGGTATTATCGCCAAGTTGAAGGACTATTAGTATGTCTATAAAATCTTTTTCTCCAGAAATGACTGGTGCGGCCAATCGTAAAATTACCAGTCTAGAAGAAAAAATTTTAAATAGTGAAGCTGCCATACCTCACGCTGAGGTAAAAAAGTATGCTGATTACATAATCGGCAAGCTTAAGATGTATAAAGATTTTGAGGACGAAACTCAAGACAAGGTGTCTTTTGTTGTTGATGCATTAAGTGAGGATAGGATATTAAAAGGAATTTTTCACGAAATAGTTGATGGAAATCTGAATCAGAAAGAAGTTGAAGCTGTTGTCGTTCGTATAAGGCAGGCTTTAATGGAAGAGCTAAAGGGAAAAATTGATGAAAAGATTTATCTCGGTATAAAGGATTTTGTTAATGTTGGGCAAGATGTGAGTGTTAGTACAATATCTGGCAGAAAACTTCCTAATTTACCCGAGGAAAAGAACAAGCAAGAATTAAAATCTTTGCATAAGAAAAATCTAATTAGGCACGCTATAGATATAGACAATAGTAGGGGGGTAGTATACAAAAATCAAGAACGCACAGTTGACGAAGATTATGAGAAAGCTTTGCAAGAGGCGATGGATTTGTTTATTAAATTAGATCCGCACCCAAATATTGTAAAATTTTTAGAAAATGACCCAAAAAATAAAGGTGCGCTTTATGAGCACAGAAAGATAAAAACCTTGGTAGAGTATGTATCAGAAAATAAAGTTGATTTTTATCGTAATCCAAAGTTGTTTGCGCAAACTCTCGAGGTTTTAAAGGGTTGTATGGAGGGGGCTCAATATTTAGCAGAAAATAATCTTGTTTTGCAAGATATAAGGCCTAAAAATTTGGGTGTAGAAGTTGAAGACGATGAAGTTAGGGGTGTGCTTTTTGATTTGGAGGGGCTTATGAAGCAAGGCACTATAGAATCTAATAGAATGTATGCCACAGGATATGAGCCTCCAGAAACTACAGAGGACGTTGTGGCTGTTATGCCAGGTGAGATGACGTTTCAGTTTGGTGTGTCTATAAGGGCTTTAATGCAAAAGTGTATTAGTGGATATGTGCCAGATCCAGGGAAATTTGATATCTCTGAGATGTTTCTTAAGCAAGGCATAATTAAAGATTTAGCAGTTTTGTCAGAAAAAATGAGTAAGAAAAATCCAAAAAATAGGCTTTCTTTACCCTTTGCTGTTGCGGAATTAGAGGGTATTATTGAAAGAGTCAAAAACATCGCATCTTAGTTTATATGGGCTAAAGCCCATATATGCTCATTCGCTCAGAAATAAATAAACCAGTTTACTTATTTCTTCACTCATTTCGCATATATTAAGATATAAACTCACTCACTCGAAAATAAATTAGCAAGCTATTTATTTTCTCATTCATTTCGTTTATGAAAATCATGTTTTCCGGCGGAGGTACATTAGGGCCGGTAGTACCGCTTCTGGCCATTGCCGAAATATATAAAAAACACAATCCTCAGGTGGAATTTTTGTGGGTAGGTACGCAAAATGGCCCGGAAAAGGATTTGATTGCAGAGTATAACATTCCTTTTTTTACTATATTTTCCGGCAAGTTACGTCGTTATATCTCTTTGTGGAATTTTCTTGATATCTTTAAAATACTGTTTGGTTTTTTACAGTCATTATTTTTGCTGTGGCAAAAGAAGCCGGATTTACTTATCACAGCTGGTGGATTTGTAAGTGTGCCGTTGCATTTTGCCGCCTTTACTCTTGGTATTCCAGCTTGGGTGCACCAGCAAGATGTGCAGGTGGGGTTAGCCAACAAATTAATGTCTTATACAGCTACAAAAATTACAACGGCTTTACGAGATAGTCAATCTTATTTTCCCGAACATAAAACAGAATGGATAGGTAATCCGGTGCGCGACTTATCGGTAAACGACATAAATGAATCAAGAAAAAAATTTAATATTGCCGAAGGTGTGCCAGTAATTTTGGCTATGGGCGGGGGCACTGGTTCAAATAGTATAAATAAGCTTGTAATAGAGGCGCTACCTGCATGGCCAAGAGATTGGCATATTATTCATTTGGTAGGCAGAGAAAGACCAAGAGAATTGCAAGAAAATGCTACCGGTGTGTTTCCAAATTACCACGTATACCCATTTTTAAAAGGGGACATGAAGGATGCCTATGCTGTGGCTGATGTAGTTATAACCCGTGCTGGATTTGCTAGTATTACCGAGTTGGCTGCGTTGGGTAAGGCTACGATTCTTTTACCGATGTCGCTTACTCACCAAGAAATCAATGCTAGGTTGTTAGCGGATAACAAGGCTGCGGTAGTGTTGGATGAAAGAACAGATAGTGGTTTGAAGCTGGCCAGAATAGTAATGGAGCTCGTTGAATTTCCGGAAACACGTGATTATTTGGGCAAGCGCCTACAGACTGTATTGCCGCCGGCTAGCCATACAAAGGTGTTAGAGATTATAGACAGTCTTAGCTCTTGATTTTTTTTATTGATTATTGTATAGTGTTCCATATAATATCATGCGTTCGGAAGTATCTAGCAAGCTAGCTACTTCCTCACTTATTTCTATTATAGAATTAAGTCCGTAAAGTATAAGGCCTAAAAGTGTCTTATATATCAATGGGTCGGTAGCTCAGCTGGTAGAGCAATTCCCTTTTAAGGAAGCGGTCCTGGGTTCGATCCCCAGCCGACCCACATGGCTTTGTAAATTAAAGTCAAAACAGGTACAATGCAGGTTATATTAAATATATGGGCGTTTAGCTCAGTTGGTTAGAGCGCCTCGTTTACACCGAGGAGGTCTAGGGTTCGAATCCCTAAGCGCCTACAATTTAAGAGTGATGCACCTGCGTGCATCACGTCCAGGGATGAGAACGCCGGAGCGATGTCTCACGACGCAGAAGGGCGAGTGCGACCGCGAGGCGGTGGCTAGACAAAATTTTCGGAAGAAAATTTTAGTCGAAGCCGAATCCCTAAGCGCCTACAATAAAAATAGCCCCGACATAAGTCGGGGCTATTTTTATTGTTTTATTTTCAATCTCATCCCGGTACCTATAACTTCAATTTTTGAATTTATAGGTACTGCGGGGTGAGAAGACCAGCTTGGGCTGGTTGTTTGTCTTGGTCTTCTACCCATCTGCTGCAGCCTACTGGGCTGCAATGGTGGCGATGTCGGATTGCAGGAACACCTTCCTGAACCTGCAGTTGGCGTCGAGGCCCATCCCCGTCGTCTGGAGGTTGACGAACATCTCCACGCCCTTCATGGTGCACAGCCGGTGTCGGAGGCCATCTTCTCCTTGGTAGGTGATGATGGTCAGGCTGGGGTTGGTCTTCGCGGTGATGGAGAACGACCCCACATCGCTTGGTGGGATTCGCACCTTCGTATCACCACCGTGACCATCGGGCACGAGCTCGAACACCATCGGGTTGCGCCACTGAGGCGAGACGAAGATGGTGTACTTGGCCCCCCACCGACTATTTCCCACCTCCTCGATTCCCGGGAGGTAGGACGCGAACCTGGACTTCGGGTTGATCGGTTCGTGGGTGATCGTGACGACACCCCCGCTGGTCTGCTTGGTCGTGGCGGTGGTATTGTGGGTGCCGGCGCAGCCCATCACGAAGAGGGTGGCGGCGACAACGATGATCAGGCGGTTCATGGGATCTCCTTGGCGATCGAAAAGGTTGTCTGGGAGAACACCCTAGAAAACTAGGATAGGGTTCAAGAACCAGACGTATCAAAATATCATATAATGTGGGTTTTGTCAATCCTAAGCAAAGGATTTTTATGTTTGTTTGTGGTATAATTTAATTATAAAAGTATGCTTCAAATTATAGAGAACAAAAAAATTATTCTCCATCAAGGAGTTTATAAAAAACCAGTTTCCATAGGCGATGCGGTTTTTATGATTACAGGCATGACAATCGGCGCTGGGGTTTTGGGCGTTCCATATGTCGTGGCGCAAGTAGGTCTCAAAATTGGGATAGCCTATATTTTAATTTTAGGGTTGGTAATGCTTTCTTTAAATTTAATGTTAGGAGAAATAGCTGTTCGCACCAAAGAATCATTACAAATTTCTGGACTGGTAGGAAAATATCTTGGCAAATGGCCTAAATATTTTATTAATATATTAATCGTTTTTGGCGCTTACGGGGCACTTCTTGCCTATGTGGCGGGCGAGGGGCAAGCTTTAAGCGCGCTATTTGGCGGTAATCCTGTGGTGTGGAGTGTGGTTTTTTGGAGCATCGCCAGTGTGGTGGTGTGGAAGGGTTTGCAAACTATAAAGATAGTAGAAAAATTTTTGAGCGTTATCGTGATTAGTATAATTCTAGGAGTATCTTTTTATGTTTTAGGAGATTTTAAAGTTGCTAATTGGATTTATACAGATTTAACGAATATTTTTTTACCATATGGCGTTATTCTCTTTGCTTTAAATGGCACACCTGCCATTATAGAGGCCCATGCTTTATTACCCAACGATCAGAGAAGTTTCAAAAAAGCTTTAATAATCGGCTCGCTTATACCGGTAGTTGTATATATTATTTTTGCATTGGCGGTGGTGGGGGCCACAGGTTTGCAAACGTCAGAAGTAGCCACTATTGGTCTGGGCCAAAAATTTGGTACAGGAATTCTGGTTTTAAGTAATATTTTTGCTGTTTTGGCTATGAGCGCTGGTTTTATTGGTTCTGGTATTGCCCTAAAGCAAAATTTTGTTTGGGATAACAAAATAAATAAAATCCTGGCAGAATTTTTGGTAATTTCAGTACCAATTTTGTTATTTTTAGCGGGCCTTCGCCAGTTTATAGCAATTCTTAGTGTGGCTGGAGGTGTGGTAATAGGTGTAGAAGCTATAATGCTCGTATTTACTTGTTGGCAAGCAAAAAGAAAAGGGGATATAGAGGCTTCTAAATATGGATCCCATCATTTTTGGCTGCTGGCAGCAGTTGTATTTTTAACTTTTACATGGTTTACTCTTCGAAGTTTTGTTGGGTTTTTTAAATAAAAACCTTCGTCACCCCATTTTGTCAGCAAAAACCTCTATAGCCGCTTTCTTTAGTAGAAAGCGGCGGAAAGAATCGCTCGCGGTGGAAAGGGTTCAGAAAATTTAGGACTCGTTTTCGTTAATTTTCAAAACTCGCCAATTTTTTGTGCGCAAAAAACCGTCTCAGACATTGAAAATTTCCTGCGAAGGAACTCTCAAACTCATCTCTAAATTTTAACTTCACCTTTCCAAAGCTCGCCTGGACACCGTTGGACAACGTTGTCCGGTCGATAACCGAGCATATGGACTTTGGCCGAACTGGCCACAGTGATGGCAAACGGTTGCTTTTTGCTTTAGCAAAAAGAATTTGTCCTGCTGTTTGAGATTGGCCGTTATAGACGGCCAATTGAGTTCAGGACAAAAGTGAGACAGAGCTGATGGCAGTTCGAGACATAAGTACATCCGCGAGGCAGTTTTGGGGTGTCACCCCGTTTTGCTGACAAAATGGGGTGATAGATGTTGTTTATAAAGACAGAATAAATACTTTATTGAACCACCTTTGATCCCAAGCTAAATCCAGAATCATTTTTATTGAGAACGTTGTTTATTGCAGAGCTAGATAGCTCTATTTTTTTATTTACAAATCCATCTGTAGTAGTAAATCGTAAATTATTTGTAAGTTGTAAATTTTGTCCAAGCTGAGAAATTTTTGGTGTAACAGCCACTTCAAAGTATAAGCCTGTCTGGCTGTTGGCGGGAAGTGATTCGTATTGCCAAGAAATAGAACGGTCAGCACTGTTATATTTAAGTTGTGGACCGATAGTGGTACTTTGTTTGCCGGTAAACGTTATACCGTCAGGCAAGGAAGTAGAGAATTGATTGTTTTCTATAGCGTTAGTTGTATTGGTAATTTTTACAAAAATCCAGTATTTTGTTTCTTTTCCTACTTTTGGTGGTAGAAAGCCTCTGCCAAGCTGGTCGCCTTCATCGGTGTAATAACGCGCTTCTGCGCTGCCAAAACGAGCCTCTGTGGCTAGTAGAATGCTGGTATGGGCACCTTCTTGGTTAAATTCTTGGTCGGCTACTTGGTTAGCCCCGGCTTTCATAATCGGGTAAATTTCTAATTTGGCGTTTTCTATGGCCGGAAGATTGAAACGAGGTAAAAGGTATATCTTTATTATAAATTTATCGGTATTTTTTGGGCTTCCATCGCTAAGACTAGTTCTTGACTGGCTATCAAAAAACAATCCGTTTTGTTCTACTTTGGCATGGCTTTCTTGGGCTGTTTTTTTCCAATCTATCACGTTTTGTAAGTTGGATGTTAGATGTAGGGTTAGGTTTTGTAATTTAAGGTCGCTTTTATTTTCCCATATTACCTCCAAAGGCATGATTTGCCCTGGTTCGGCGTAGCTTGCTGTATCTAAAAATTTGGCGCCAGAAGTTATTTGCGGAGAAAATGTTTCAAATGTTTGGCTTGTTATCCCCAGAGAAATAGAGTGGTTATTTGCCAAAATTTGAGGGTAAATATTAAGGGTATATTTGCCCGGGTTATTTGGGGTTCTAAACTGTTCCTCTATTATTTTTGTTTCATTTGGCTGCAACGAGAATGCGGTGTTATTTTTATCGTTTAAAATATTTTTATCCAAAGTTTGTAATATTGATAAATTATCGATATTGCGGTTGCTCAAATTTTGTAGGGTATATTTAAATTGGGTGGGTGAGTTGGAGAAGGTGGAAGTAGGGAAGTCTAATTTGCCCATAAGGACACTTTCTGGAATGTTGGCAATTATGGAAGAAAGTTTTTGTTCACGATTTTTTTTGTCTTCCGGTCGGTAAGATAGGTTGGCGATAATCCGTTCTTCTTTTTTTGGCTCAATCCAAAGCCAGCCATAGACTTCTACTTGCCCTGATGCGCCTGCGTCCAGTTCTTTAACTGGGGTAAAAATGGAGTGTTCAGAAAAAGTTTCTGCCGATGTTTTGCTTCGGTCAATTATAAATCCCTCTGGAAGGCGGAGTCCCAAAGACACATCCTTTAATTTAATCTTGCTTGTGTTTGTAAAATTTATGGTAATACCCACCGCATCACCGCTTTTTATTCTTTCGTTGCCCAAAGAAATAGACAGGTCAATAAGTCCGACAAGGCTGGGTTTCCAGAAAAATAAAAACAAATTTCCAGCTATCATGAGCGCGGCAAAAAACAAAAGCGCAAGGTCAAATGCGAATAATTTTTTGGCGTGTGCATAAACGCCGTGGTAGTTTTTGTGGTAGTGATTTTTTAGGTGGGAAAGCATAATTTTATTTAATTCCGCAGACTCTATTATATAGCCTTTGTTTTGTTTTAACAACTCTTTTTTGTAATACAAAACCCTCTTTTAGAGAGGGTTTTGCGGAGAAGCTTGAGCGGTATTTTCTTGGGTGCTTTCTTTTTTATCTATGGGTTCTTTGTTGGTAACAATTTTTGAGCTAGGGGAGTAGAGGGCGTTTTTGATCTTCCAGTTTCCTACAAATTGCCCGATACCTTTGTTTTCTAGCTTATTCTTAACCGTAGTATGTAATTGGGACCATTTAACTAGGCTTTCGAAGTTTAGTTTATATCTTCCAGCTACCACTATGTAGATAACTTCTTTCGCTGCAATAGCTCTACGTATGGTTTGGGAGTTTACACCAAACAATTTGGCAGCTTCCGATACGGAAACACGGATTACTTCCTTTGGTTTTTCTTGCAGGTTGCTGTCTTGCATAGTTTTTTGTATATACTAATGTATACAAATAATAGCATATTTTGGGTTTTTTGTCAATATCTAACGGTTTTGTAGGCTAGTTTGGCCTTATATGTAAATTTGTATACACAAGTGTATACAAATAGAGTTAAAAAATGGCTAACTTGCTTTGTTTGAGTTGTTTTTTGGACTAAGTAACCTTATTTGTATACACTAGTGTATACAAAAAGTGTATCAGAATTACACAAACGATCTTTATTTTTTAAAAAATTTAAAAGTGGGTTTTGGCGGGCAAAACCGTAGATAAAAAAAGGCTACTTAATTTGACTTTTTGCTTCTATATTGATATGATGTTTATCATCTAAATTGCGTTAAGTAAGCCATATTTACGGAACTGTAACACTTTCCTTATTTCTACGTCTACTATAATGTCTAGAAGTAAATTATCCGAAAAAATCCTTTTGTTTAAGCTTCAAGCGAAAGAAGATCCCGAAGCTTTTGCCAAGTTATACGATATCTACGCTAGACGAATCTATAGCTTTGTTTTTTTTAAAGTTGGAAACAGAGAAGAAGCAGAAGATATAACTTCCGAAGTGTTTCTAAAAGCTTGGCGATATATAAGTGAAAAGAAAGAAATAGAAAGTTTTAGCGGTCTGCTTTATAAGCTGTCGCGAAATTGTATCGTTGATCTGTATAGAAAAAAATCAAGCCACAAAGAAATTTTTTCAGTAGATGATGAAAATGAAAAAGAAGTAGGTGATATAGAAACATGGGAAACCGGTTTTGAAAAAAAGATAGGAGATAAAATAGAAGTACAAAAAATAGTAGTTGCTTTACAGAAATTGAAACAAGAATATAGAGAAGTGGTTACCTTGAGATATGTAGATGAACTAGAGATAAGCGAGATTGCAGAAATAACTGGTAAAGGACATATATCCATAAGAGTAACGTTGCACAGAGGTTTAAAAAAATTAAAAGAAATGCTCGGCAAACAGTAGATAATAAAAAGCAATCAGGTATGTCAAAGGAAATAATCAGACAATTAAAATCTTTGAAGCATGCTGACACTGGTCCCAGTGAAGAGTGGTTAAAAAAGAACCGCGAGCTTTTGTTGTCTCAAATTTCCAATTCTGCTGCGCCAAAACATAATGTTAAATTTAATTTTGAAAACGCTTGGCAAGCAATGTCAATATTTTTACCACACGCTGTTGTTTATAATATTGTAAGACCAGCCATGGTGGTTGTTCTTATTATGGTAATGGGTGTCGGTAGTTGGGTAGCCACAGTAAGTGCCTCATACGAATCTTTGCCAGGTGACTGGTTGTATCCTGCCAAGAGAGTCGCCGAAAAAACACAGGTTGCAGTCGCAGATGTAGTTGGCAACAAAAACGAGGTAGCCAAACTTCATGGAGAGTTTGCCCTTAGAAGAGCGATAGAAACAAGAGATATAGTTTCTCAAAATAATCCAGATAAATTACAGATAGCTTCCGAAACAGTAGATGCTTTAAAAGAAGAAATGAATACTGTTAATACCAAGTTAGAAGAAATAAAGACAACTCTAGATTCCGGATCAGAAGCAGTAAAAAATATAAACCAAAACGCTCAAGAAATTACAGATGTTCTAAAGGTTGTAAAAGTAAATTTATTAATTAGTACAGACGATGCGGGTGCAAGTGATTTATCTTCACAAGTTTCGGAAGTAAAAACAATGGTAAAAGATACGGCTGTAAAGGCGGTAGAAGTAATGGTAGAAAAACATTTGCAAGGAGATGTTAGTGTATCCAAAGACGATGTTAAACAAGCTATTAGCGATCAATTAGACTCTGCTATCAAAGACGCCGCCGAATCCAAGCAGAGTATGGTAGAAGTAAACAAAGCAATTGATGTTGTAAAAACAGAAGTAAGCGCGATAGCTTTGGGAGAAAAAAATAACGCTCAACCAAACACTACTCAAGCCTTATCAGTCAAAGTAGAAGAAACTTCCAAGCAGACTCAGGCAGCAGTAGATAGTTCCCAGCAATTTAATACAGAAACAAGTAAAACAGTAAACGAAGGTCAGCAATTTTTGTCCCAAGACAATCTGGCTCAAGCCATGGATAAGGTAAAAGAAGCAAATGCGGTGAATGCTCAGGTAGAAAAAATTACAGATGATGCCTTAAAAGCAGTTCAGAATATTTTACCAGTTGTAGCAGTTGCCACAGAAGGATCTGTAGTAGTGGCAGTTACAAGCACTCCGGTAATAACTAGTTCCACATTATCTACCACTAGTGTAATAAAAGTTATCAATGTTTCAACTACTACAAAAGTAAATGTTTCTACCACACCGGCTATAGTTCCCAAATCTACTACCACGATAAAACAATAAAGAATTATTTTCTCTTTTCCCAGAATGTTCGATAGTGTAAAAATTATTGGATAATCTCGGGAGAGAGAAAAAAGTTCTAATCACGGTATCTGCAACAGGTCGAGAGTTCATAGGAGCTCGCAGAACCATTGTATCCCCACACGGGGACAAGCTCTGGTCTTGGCGATTTCATATTAAGTGAAACGCATAAGATTAGAGAATAATTATTTATAATTATGACTGATGTATTAAAATCCGTAAAAAAAATCTTTACGGTTAGCGTTGTCGGTGCCACTATGTCGTGGTCCGTTGGCGTTTCAGCTTTGTTGCCAATGGTTGCGAGCGCAGCTGTTTGCCCAACACTCGCTGCTGGCGACATGATCAAGGTATCTGGTAAAGCAGCTATCTACTCTGTCGACAAAATGAACAAAGTTTTATATTTCCCTTCTGGAGATGAATTCAAGAGTTGGAATGAAAACAATTCTTATGGCGGTTATGTAACCGTTACTCAAGAATGTTTTGATTCTTTGGCAGTTCCTAGTGCCTACCCAGGTGCTGTTAACTACCGCCCAGGTTCATACGTTGTAAAGAGACCTTCCTCTGATCAATTGTATGTTGTATTACCAGGAAACAAACTTTCCAAAGTTACTCCTGCCGACGCTGCTCTATTATACGGAGCTTCATACAAAGTAATGACTGTTGCTGACGCTTTCTGGCCTCACTACGTATTAAGAGGTGCAGACATCGCCGGTATGGTTCATGAAGGTATGTTGGTAAGTAATGATGGCAAAACATGGTATGTTGATGCTGCTAATGTTCTACGCGAAGTTACTGCTACAGGTATGACCGCAAACAGATTTAAAGCTGCTTTCGTTCACACTGTTCCAGCTTCTGCTTTAGTAGGAACATCAGTTGGTACTTCACTTGCCGCCATGGAATCTGTTCTTACAAACAGAACACAAGATGGAGCTATTTCCGCTCCAGCCCCAGTAGTTGGTGGTAACCTAAGTGTTACTCTAGCTGCTGACAACCCAGCTGCTGCAAACCTTGCTGACGGTTCTGCTTACAACGCTGTGTTGAAAGTAAACCTAAGCGCTGGTGCAGCTACTCAAGTTACAGGATTAACCCTAACTAAGACTGGTCTTATTTCTAATACAAATATTACCGGCGTTAGTGTTTGGGACGCTGCTGGCAACCGCCATGGCGATGTTATGACTTCCTTAACTTCTGACAACAAAATCACTCTAAGCTTCGGATCTTACCCAGTACTTGTTGGTGCTGGTGCATCCGAAACTTTGACAGTTAAAGTAAATATTTCTGGAGCTGCTAATTCCGGCTTAGTTGGATTTAGTGTTGCAGCTGCTACAGACGTTGTAAGCAACGGAACTGTTAGTGGTTCTTTCCCAATTACAGGAAACCAGATGGCTATCATTGATGGTAATGCTTCTTTAGCTTCTACCACCATTTCTGGCCAATCAGTTGGCGGAGCTACAACTCAACCAGCTAGCACTGCTTCAGGTAACTTACAAATTGGTGACTTACAAAAAGAAGTTGCTAAATTTAGATTTACCGAAAACAGTGGTAACGAAGATGTTCAAGTTTCAAGAGTAACTCTTTTCGCTCAAGGAACTATCCAAGATGCCGACTTAGCTAACATCAGTGTTTATGCACCAGATGGAACTTTGCTTGGTAATGGCGGAAGTTTGAGTGGTCGTTATGTTACTATTTCATTTGCATCTCCTTACACTGTACCAAAGAGTACAAATCGTGATCTAACTGTAAAGACTGACGTTGTAAATGGTTCAACACGCAACTTCAGATTCCAAATTCAGAGTGATTACGATGTAATGATCAAGGGTGTATCCACCGGATTCTACATTTTGCCTGCTTCATTCAGCGTTGTTTCCAGCACAAGTGGTTGGTTCAACATGGGTGCCGGCTCATTAACCTTAAACAAGACAGTAAGTTCTCCAGCTGGAAACATTTCCGCTGGTGCTTCTAACATTGTTTTGGCTAAATTTGATGTAAAGGCTGTTGGTGAATCCATGGAATTACGCAAGATGGGTCTTGGTGTTAACTGGGGTCTTACAGGTCCTCACACCAACCTCACAGGCAATGTAGTTGTTAGAGACGCTACAGATGGTACAGTTTACTTAACCGTAGCTGCTTCCACTGCTGCTCTATATACAAACGGAACACAACATAACCTATCAAGCTACATCAACCTTGCTTCAAATCAAACCAAGGTATTAGAAGTAGTTGGTAGTGTAAACTCCACTGCTACATCAGGTGTAAGCTATCAGGTACAAATTGGTAACTTCTATGCAAAGAGACTTTCTTCATTAGATTTTGCTGATAACCTACCTACATCTGGAAACACCAGTACATCTGCTAACCAGTTAACAGTTAACGCAACTTCCTTAACTTGTTACAAAGATACAGCTATGGGTAACGTAACTCGCGCTCCTGGAGCAACTGCAGTTATCGGTCAGTACATTTGTACTGCTGGTACTTCTGAAGATGTTCGCTTGAGCAACGTTTCTGTAGCATTTGGTCAACCTTCAGGATCTGCTCCTGCAATGTTCCAAAACATGTCTCTTTGGAACGGATCTACACAATTAGGCACAACTCTAAGCACTGTTGCATCCTCATCTAATGCTTACAACTTTGACTTGACTGTTCCTAAGAACCAAACTGTAACATTACAATTGAAAGCCCTTATCGTTTCTGGAGCTTCCGGAACAGTTTCCTCTTCTCTTGCCTCTTATGCATATAACGGCAAAGACAGTGGAACAGCTGGTAGTTCTACAGATGTGGTAAACGGACAAACAGTTGTTGTTGGAGCTGGTAACCTAAACATTACTTCCGTATCTGACGCTACAACCATTTCTAGAGTATATGGTCCAGGTCAAACAGGAGTACAATTAGGTAAATTCAAATTCGCTGCTGCAAATGATGACGTAACTTTGAGTAAGTTAACTCTTACTGCTCGTCGTCCAGATGTTGGCGGTACAGACCAAACTACTTTGGGTACATTTGGAAGCTTGTCATTGTATGATGGCTCCACATTATTGGCCTCTGGTAGTTATGTAAACGGTGATGTTGTATTCACCGGCTTTAGCTCTACAGTTGCTATGGATAGTTACAAGATTCTCACTTTGAAGGGTACAATCAACGCTTCTGGTGTAATCACAAGTAACTCTACCACTGCTTTCGCTGTAAAGAGCGACAGTAACACAGACTTGGAAGCTAGATCAGCTGCTGGTGCCTTACTTGGTACTGCAGATGTAAACTACAACACCGCAAGTAACGCTGGTGCTGCTGAAACCAGATTAGCCACATCCACAGCTTATATGTTCCACGATGCTTACCCAACAGTAGCTGTTGGATCAGTAGGAACTGCTTTGCCTTTGGATTCCTTGGCTAAAGTACTCAAATTCACAATTACCAACCCTGGTACTCGTGATTTGAGAGTTGGTTCAACAACAATCGCATTCAACGTTTCTGGTTTAGTTGGTGGCGTAGACACTGGCCTTGCTAGTGGTACTATCCAAGATGTTAGATTGTACGAAGATAACGGATCTGGCGGCCTAGGTACTTACCTTGCTAACAGAACTGTTACTATCGGCACATCTACAGCTAACCCATACAGTATCGACTTTAACGCTGACTTTGATCAGAACAGCTTATTGGCCAACTTCGTAGTTGCTCCAGGAGCTTCTCGAACATTGATCGTTACTGCCGACACTACCCGCATGTTGAACGCAAAGACTACCGGAAGTGTAACACTATCCGCTAAGATCTCTGGTTCTACAGGTTGGAGTGGTACAGCTTGGAACACAGGTAACTTGTTCTACTTCTACACACCAGTAGGAGGAAGCGAGAACGATGCTCCAGGTTACTCTGCATCAGACTCTTACGATGTATCAGGGGCAACCTTGAACTACACCCTCTAATGAGTTTGTAGCGAGTCTGTAAAAAGTTTACAGAGCAAAACCCGCCCGCAAGGGCGGGTTTTTGTTTTTAATTTTTTATATTTTTAATTCTTTCTTGCGCTTTTTACAACGTAAATTTTTTTTCTCCCCACTTCTTTAGTAGAAAACAGCTTTCCACCTTTTGGAACCAAAAGCTGGAGGGAAAAGTTTCCGAGCGGATACTCACCTCCGGTACTTCCATCGGCTCAAATTCACTTTTGTCCTGAACTCACTTACCTGTCTATAACAGGTAAGTTCAAACAGCAGGACAAATTCTTTTTGCTAAAGCAAAAAGCAACCGTTCGTTCTCACCGTGGTAAGTACACGTCGTCTCGTATGTGCTCGGATGGACAGTTGAGTGTCCGTCGATTGTCCGGTTCGGGCGAACATTGGAACTGTGAGGCAAGCAGACAGAGACAAACCCGAACGGTTCCTTGGCGGAATCTGCCCTGTGTT
>Ga0156709_13_pt1 | contig 56738 bp, 37 predicted proteins | sample RifOxyD1_FD_112038 | JGI IMG/M metagenome (GOLD analysis project Ga0156709, IMG submission 112038) | Candidatus Magasanikbacteria bacterium RIFOXYD1_FULL_40_23
TGTAACATCTACCAACGCCTTCTTTGAAACTTTAGCAGCTACAAACTTTGCTCCAGCTAACATCAATACCACCAACATCACCACCACAAACTTCAATGCCACTGGTGCTATCACTCTTCCAGCTAACTCAATCACCGACGCAATGGTTGTTGATTCCATCACCGCATCCAACTACCTATTATTAACCGGCGGTACATTATCCGGCCCGCTCATCTTTACAGTTGCCTCGGGCACAATGGTAACTACTACAAACTTGGTCGCCACCAACGCTACTTCCACTAACTTAAGTATTTCCGGATCATTATCTTTACCTTCCAACTCAGTCACCGACGCCATGGTTGTAGACACAATCACTGCTTCTAACTATCTTCCACTATCTGCTTCCACAAGTTTGGCCTATCTTGGTTTTGATTACCCAGCTCAAGCTACAAGTACATTCCTATCATTATCCGCCTCTACTTCTTTGCCTAACTTAATCCAAGTTGGCACTTTAGCTAACTTACTTTTCACCAATGCCACTGGTACAAACTTAAACATTACCGGCGCCCTTTCACTACCTTCCAACTCAGTCACAGACGCCATGGTCGCAGATTCAATCACCGCCTCTAATTATCTCCTTCTCACCGGTGGCACTCTTTCCGGTGCGTTCGGATTTACAACTGCAACCGGTACTTCTGTAACATCTACCAACGCCTTCTTTGAAACTTTAGCAGCTACAAACTTTGCTCCAGCTAACATCAATACCACCAACATCACCACCACAAACTTCAATGCTACCGGTGCTATCAACTTAGCCGGATCTTTAAACTTTACTAATGCTACCGGTACGAATGTCGCTATCACTAGAATTAATCCATCAGCAGGGGATGCCGGTGCCATTACTATCGGCGCTGCTGCCGGCACTGGCCTAATCACTGTTGGTAATTCTTCCGCCAATCAAACATTATCACTTGGTATCGGCACATCATCGACTGTAAATATTGGCACTGGCCCTGGTACCACCACTATATTTATCGGCACTAACTCTACTGCTCTTGGTGGCATCCAAATTGGTGCAGTTGGTGTTACGACCACTATCGTCGGCGGATTAACTGTAGCTGGTACCGGTGCTACTACCACCAACTTGTATGTATCTTCTCTTGCCAATATATTGAAACTTGGTGTAAATACTTCTTCGCCAATAGCCACTTTGGCAGTAGGGGGCGTAGCTGAGGTTGATCCTTTTAGCGTGAACTCTTCTACAGGATCTGCCATGCTTAAGATTCTTGCAAATGGTTTTGCTGGGGTTGGTCTTAATGTGCCAATCGCAACTTTTCAAGCTCATCAACCGAGTACTGCCGTTTCTAGGTTTGTCTTGACCAATAGCACTAGTGGTGCAACAACAAATGACGGTCTTATTTTAGAGCTTAACACCGGCGCTAGTGGTGCTTTTGTCTATAATCGTGAGGTTGGTTACTTAGAATTTGGTACAACCAACATTGGAAGAATGAGAATAACATCGGGCGGTCTTGTAGGTATTGGTACTTCAACGATAGCTTCAAAATTAACAGTGCAAGGAACTGGTGCACAGAATCCGTTTACAATTCTTTCTTCTTCTCCTTTAACTACTGAAATGTTTACTATTCTTACCAATGGAAATGTTGGTATAAACTCCTCCTCTCCTCAAGCTAAATTAGGTGTAGAGGGCTCCTTATTAGTTTTGGGAAGTGCTTCTACTACCAATCTGGATGTCTCTGGTCTTTTCTCTTTCGGAAACGCTAACGGAACTTCTATTACATCTACCAACGCATTCTTTGAAAATTTGGCTACAACAAACTTTTCGCCGGCCAATATTAACACTACCAATATCACCACCACTAACTTTAATGCCACTGGTGCAATCACATTGCCATCCAACTCCGTCACCGATGCCATGGTAGTAGACACAATCACTGCATCTAATTATCTCCTTCTAACTGGCGGCACACTCTCTGGTGCGTTTGGATTCACTACTGCAACTGGTACAAGTGTTACTTCAACCAATGCTTATTTTGATAATTTAGCAGCTGTTAGCTTGAATATTTCTGCCAGTTCAACCTTCCGTACATCAACCATCGCCGGCGGTTTCTTCCAAGCTGATTTTGCCGACTGTAGCGCCGAAGGCCAGACAGTTAATTATAATGCAACCAGTGGTAAATTTACTTGTTTAACAGATGGTGGTGGCACAGTCAGTTCGGCCTTTACTTCTCCAGTTACCGTATCTGACGGAACTACAACTTCTACACTTACCGCTAGCGGCATATTTATAGCAACTTCCACTGCAAATCCAATGGGCCTATTCTTTGCAAATAGCACAGGCAGTGTTAGTGCCTCTGGTTCATTGCGAGTATTTGGTGTAAGCACATTTACTACCGGTACATTTAGTAAAAATGTAGGTATTGGTACTACTACTCCTACAGAAAAATTATCTGTAGTGGGTAATATTTCAAACATTCTTTCTGTTGGTAATAGTACCTCTATTCGTCAGTTAACTACTGTTGGTGTAGGTTCAAACCCACGCGCTATTTTTGTCTCTGGTAACTATGTTTATACAGCCAATACTAGCGATGGCAGTATCTCTATTGTAGATATCTCTAATCCAACAGCTTCTAAACAAATGTCTTCAATTACTGTTGGTACAAATCCACGCGGCATATATGTTTCCGGTCGTTACGCATATGTAACAAATAATGGTGATAATACGATCTCTATCGTAGATATTTCTAGTCCGACGGTTCCTGTATTAATGTCTACAGTTGCTGTAGGCACAGGTCCACAATCTATAGTTGTCTCTGGTCGTTATGCGTATGTATCAAATCAAGGAACTAAAACAATTTCTATTGTGGATGTGTCCAATCCTAAGATTCCAGTTCAGGTCGGCGTTACTAATGTGGGCATGGAACCATTTTCTATTGCTGTTTCTGGTCGCTACGCTTATACGGCTAACAATGCTTCCAATACTATTTCTGTTGTTGATGTATCCGATCCTTCCAATCCTTTCCAGACTGCCACTACTAGTGTTGGTGCAAATCCTACCGGTATCTATGTTTCCGGTCGTTACGCTTATGTTTCGCATTTTAGTTCTACTTACATGTCTGTTGTAGATATTTCTAGTTCTACCGCTCCTGTCCAAGTGGGCACTGTAGATGTAGGTGATACCCCTTCTAGTATCTATGTATCCGGCCGTTATGCCTATATTTCCAATCAAGGCTCAAATGATATGTCTATAGTAGATGTTTCCAGTTCTACATCTCCTGTACAAATTGCCAGAATTCCTGTAGGCGCAACACCTTTTGCTGTTACTGTTTCTGGTCGTTATGCCTATGTAGCAAACTATTCAGACAGCAACGTCTCTATTATCGACATCTCCGGCACTGAAGTTTCATCGCTTATGGCTCATAGTGCCGAAGTAGGAAATCTACAATCCAGAAATGATATTTTTGCTCAAGGAAATATTATGGCGGGTACTGGATTGGTAGTTGGAAATGGCGGCATCATGTCAAACGGTGCGCTGTCTATCTTTGCTTCTTCTACCGGAGCTACATCCTCTGTATTTAGTGTGGATTCCGGTCAGTTATCAAATATATTTAGAGTTTTTGCTAATGGAAATATAAATTTTGGTACTAGTACAAATTTGTATGTTTCATCTAGTTCAACCTTCCGCACATCAACCATTACGGGTGGCTTCTTCCAGACAGGTTTTACAGACTGTAATACAGAAAATGATACAGTAAACTATAATGCCACTACTGGTAAATTTACTTGTTTAGCAGATGCTGGTGGCGTTGCTAGTTCTGTATTTACAACTGCAATCACAGTTACCAACGGTGCTGGTGGTACAACTTCTAGTCTTCGCGCAGATGGATTATTTATAGCTACCTCAACTACAAATTTGGACGGATTATTCTTGGTAAATAGTGCAGGAAGTGCCAGTGCTTCCGGCACACTACGAGTATTTGGTGATAGCACATTAACAGATCTTACGTTTGTTTCCGCTACCGGTACAAGTTTTGCAGCCACTTCATTAGCTATTTCCGCAAGTTCAACATTTAGAACCTCAACTATTGATGGCGGTTTCTTCCAGACTAGTTTTGGTGACTGTAGCGGTGAAGGCTCGACAGTTAATTATAATGCGACCACCGGTAAGTTTACTTGTTTAGTAGATGATGGTGGCGCTGGTGCCGGTGGAGGAGTAAATACATCCACATCAAATTACTTTGCTGTATATTCCGGTGCTACTTCTGTAACGGGCACTTCTCTAATGCAACTAGTGGCTGGAACAATTACATTTACTTCTACAACTAGCTTCGCAAATATTTCCGCAACCTCTGTCACATCTACAAACTTGTATATTTCTAGTATTGCCAACCTAACCAACGGTCTATTTACTAATGCCACCTCCACAAATTTGAATGTTTCTGGCTTAACTAACTTGGCTTCTACCACAATTACATCCTCAACCATTACGGGTGGCTTTTATCAAACTGGTCTCACTGATTGTGATTTAGAAACTCAAACTGTTAATTACGATGTTACTACCGGTAAATTTACCTGTTTAGCTGATGGCGGTGGGTCGGGTGGCTCTACTACAACTTGGACTTTCTCTGGTTCTAATGTATTTCTTGTTACTTCAACTTCAAAAGTTGGTATTGGTACATCTACTCCGGCAGAAAAATTATCTGTAGTAGGTAATATCTCCAATATTTTGGATCCAAGCAGTCCTGTTAGTGAAGTTTCTAATATTAGCGTAGGTGGTTCAACGCCTATTAATATGTTTGTTTCTGGTAAGTATGCTTATGTACCGGCATTTTCATCCGATCTTTTAGCAATTATAGATATTTCTGATCCGGTTAATCCTGTGTTGAAGAGTACTATTGTGACAGGTAACGAGGGTGCAAATCCTCATGATGTAAAAGTTGTAGGTCGTTATGCCTACGTAGTCAATTGGAATGGGGCAAGCATGGTTGTAATTGATGTGTCCAATCCAAGTGTGCCTAGAAAAGTTTCTACCACTACAGTGGGAGCCAATCCAAGATCAATTGCTATTTCTGGTCGCTATGCCTATATACCAAATCGCACAGATAATAATTTAACTGTCGTAGACATCTCTAATCCGTTGGCGCCTGTAAGAATCGCCAATACGGATGTTGGGGGTAACCCTTTTTCTATAGCTGTCTCCGGCCGTTATGCTTATGTGATAAATAATGGAGAAAATACCATGTCTGTGGTAGACATATCTAATCCACACGCGCCAGTACAGATTACTACTTTAGAAGTTGGTAATCAGCCATATCATGTATATGTTTCTGGTAATCGTGCTTATACTGCTAACTATGCGGAAGACAGTATCTCTATCATAGATATTTCTAATCCTGCTGTTCCAGTTAAAATGTCTAGTACGACGGTTGGTACTGGTCCAGATAATATATTTGTTTCCGGGCGTTATGCTTATATAACAAATGAAGGTGGAACTCTATCTATAGTTGATATTTCTAGTTCTACAAGACCGATCATGATATCTAATAATGCCATTGGTAATGCGCCGATTGGTGTGTATGTTGCTGGCCGTTATGCTTATATGGCAAATAGTGGTAATGCTACGATGTCTGTAATAGACATTTCCGGTACAGAAGTTACTAGCTTAGTTGCGCATAGTGCAGAAATAGGAAACCTTCAGATTAGGAATGACATTTTTGCTCAAGGAAGTATATCTGTTGGAACTTCGTTAGTAGTTGGACCAGGTGGTATATTCTCTCAAGGAGCTTTATCTGTTTTTGCATCTTCTACTGGAGCCACTACTTCTGTATTTAATGTTAATTCTGCTGCATCTTCTACTATATTAAGAGTATTTGCGAATGGAAGAATTGGTATCGGTACTTTAATTGCCACTTCAACCTTAGATGTACAAGGAGCTTTAGAAGTAAATTTAACTAGTCCGGCTGGTGCCACCTCTGCTCTTTGCCATACCACCAATGGTACCTCTACCAACCAAGTTATCTATGATTGTAATTCTACGGCCGGCGCTGATTTTAGAGAAATGTACGCTGCTGATACTGATTTGGAAATGGGTGATGTCGTGGTACTTTCTAATACTTTTGTTACTACCAGCGATGGTAATGTTATTCCTAAACTCAGTAAGTCTACGTCAACTTATCAAACCAGATTGGTAGGTATAATTTCTAATAGTAGTACAAATAGTGATTTTAATAGTATTGGACATAACGTTTCAAATGAAGACAATCCTTTGCCACTTGCTTTAAGTGGTCGTGTGCTTATTAAAGTAACAAATATAAATGGTGATATTCATGTGGGTGATAAATTAACGTCTTCTAATCTTCCTGGTGTAGCTATGAAAGCAACCGAAGAGGGCCCTACCATTGCGATAGCAATGGGTGATTATACCAGTGCTGCGACTGGCACAGTAATGGCCTTTGTAAATATTGGGTGGAATGGAATTACTGCTGGGAGCGGAGTTACGTCCACCAACTTGTATGTTTCTGGTTTAGCTAATTTATTTAACGCTACTATTGCTAGTGTTACGAGTACTAACTTATCTGTTTCAGGAATTAGCGGTTTAGGTTCTCTTACTTTTACTAGTGCCACCGGCACTAATTTGGCTGCTGTAAGTTTAAATATTTCTGCCAGTTCAACATTTAGAACCTCAACTATTGAAGGCGGTTTCTTCCAGACAAGTTTTGGTGATTGTAGTGGTGAGAGTCAAACTGTAAATTATAATGCCACAACCGGTAAGTTTACTTGTTTAACAGACGATGGTGGCGCAGGTGCCGGCGGAGGTGTAAACACATCAACATCAAATTATTTTGCTGTATATTCTGGCGCTACTTCTGTAACCGGTACTTCATTTATGCAGATTTCCGAAGACGCTATTGCTTTCACAACTAATACCACATTCTCCTTAACCACTACTGTGAACCATTTAGTCGTGACAGGTGGTTGTACAGGCTGTGCCGGCACATCTACCTTTAGTATGTTCGTATCTTCTTCGCCCGGAACTGGGACATGGACTGCTCCAGAGGGTATGGATTATGCCCAAGTAATTGTAACTGGTGGTGGTGGTGGTGGTGGTGAAGCGGCAGATTGTAGTGATACTGCTTGTGAGGCAGCTGCTGGAGGCGGTGGAGCAGGCGGTACTTCTATTGAGGTATTTACAAGTGAAGAAGTTGGGTCTGCCCAAACTATTGTCGTAGGCTCCGGTGGGCCTGGAGGTTCTACTGATGAAGGCGGAGTTGGAACCGCAGGGGGCCTGTCGTCTTTTGGTGGTTCGCTTCTAGGCGCATATGGAGGTAGTCCGGGAAGTGGAGCAGATTCAAATGGTGCTGTTCACGTAACTGGCAATGGGGGTAATGGTGGCGTGGCTACTACAACTGGGGATATAAATATAGAAGGTGGAGATGGCGACAGTGGTTTAGCTCCAACAGAAGGTGCTAAAGGTGGTGATGGCGGTACAAGTTATTGGGGAGGTGGTGGAAGAGGGGGAAGAGCAGCTACTACTAATGTAGAAGCTGGTCAAAATGGCAAAGCTTATGGTTCTGGTGGTGGCGGCGGCGCGCAAGAAGATGCTTCTACATCTGTTGGAGCAGATGGAGGGAGAGGAGCAACAGGTACGATAATGGTAGTTTCGTATAATTCTACCGGTGGTGATTTGGCGGAATGGTATGAGGCAAAAGAAGATGTATTACCAGGTGATCTGGTATCTATAAGTTCTAGCTCTTTGGAATATGAATCTTATCAACTGGGTCTATCAAAAACTTCAATTTTAGAAAAAGCTACCCTGGGAAGCAGTGTAGTTGGTGTTGTTTCAGCTATTCCGTATCAAGTTATGGGTGGCGATATATTAGGGGCCAGCACCAACGCCAAACCAATCGCCTTGGCCGGACGTGTGCCGGTAAATGTTTCCAATGAGAATGGGCCGGTAAAAGCAGGTGATTACTTGACAATTTCTTCTGTTGCCGGTGTGGCTATGCGCGCCACCAAATCCGGAGTTACTATTGGCCGCGCTTTGCAAAATTCTGAGTGTGAAGTTGGTTTATTGTGTAAAGTAATGGTTTTGGTAAACACATCATACTTCAATGGTATGGCCATGAAAAAAATCATGGCCCAAGAAGGTTTGGATTTAGATAATATTCCTGCCAATCTTGATATTGGGCGAGCTATGCTTACCAAAATGATTTCAGATAAACAAAGTATTACCGCCAGCAGCAGCGTAGCAGAAATTTTCACCGACAGAGTTTTGGCCGGACTCGAAATTATTACACCAAGTGTAATTGCAGAGCATTTGGCAGTAGATAAATTGGAATCCGTATCTGGACTCGGCATAGGGTTAAGTTTGGCAGATGGAGAACTGTTTAGTATCTTTGCTGCCACTACCATATCAAGCACCACAATATCAAGTACAACTCCGTTTGTTTCTTCCACTCCGGTTATTACCTTTGATAGTTTGGGCAACGGCTTCTTTGCTGGCAAGTTAACCGCCAACGAAATAAGTGCTAATGAAATTATAGGGTTAAATGTTATTGCCAACCAATTATCGGTGTTGGCAGGCGCAGTAGACCAATTAAATTCTGCTTCAAGCACCACTTCAACTCTAGTTGTGGAAGGACTAGAGAGTGCTTCTTTAAATGTAAGTGGTATAGCGGCGTTTTTACAGGGCTTTATTGCCACTGGGTCTAGCACCTTTGTTGGAGATGTCTCTATTACAGGTAATTTGAAGTTGTTGAAATTAACTGTAGACGATATAGATAGCCCTCTAATTGGATTTATAACCTCTAGTTTGGGAATTCTTGCTCAAGAATTAACCAATGCTACTACTACAATTAATGAGTTGGCAGAGCGTATGGTTGCTAATGAATTATTGTTGAGTACACTATTTACTTCTAGTACCGTCGCTAGTTCCAGCGATGTATTGGATGCAAGTATTTTTGCCCAAAGCCAAGGTTTGCAGTTTGAAAATATAGTTAACTTCAAAGGTGGCTTACAAGTAGATTCTGTTAGCTCAATTTCTGGTGCTACTACATTTATGAGTGATACCATATTCTTTGGCCGTCCTTACCTAAATTCAGATAGTGGTGGCTTTGTAAAAATGTCTTCTGGTACTCAGTTTGCCGAAGTTATTTTTGAGCGTGAATACCTTGCACAGCCAGTTGTGAATGCTTCTATATCTTTGGAAATCCCAACTACAACGGACGAGTCTGCAGAGACCGGTTCTTTTGCCACTTCTACCGAAGAGTTGGAAAACCGTATCTTTGCCGAAGATATTCGTTACCTTATTACAAAAAAGAGTCCTGCAGGATTTACTATAAAACTTAACAAGCCAGCTCCAGGAGACATTGTCTTTAGCTGGATTGCGCTTGCTATAAAAGATGCCAAAATTATTCTTTCTACCTCCACATTGCTAAGTATCCCAACAGAATCAGTAGAACCAACTTCTACAATTTTAGAGGCTGATGTCCCTACTACCACACAAACATCGCAAACACCTTCTTCAACCACTGATGCAGATTTAAGCGTATCTGTGCCAGACGCTTCGCCAACATCTACCAGTACAGAAGTAGAGGGCTCAAATATAATTCCAAACACTCCCTCTTCGACTCAAAGTGTTGCTGATACTTCGACCCTTGCTGAAGTGACAGAAGTTACTTCAAGTTCTGAAATCACTGCGGACACTTCAAATGAAGAATCGGCACCAGTTACAACTACCACAACCGTATTACCGGACGAAGCTCCAATCGAGGGTTAATTTGGCCTAGTGCATCATTTAAGAAATAGAGTATGTACTGAAATTGCTAGATAAAATGCATCACATGGCTTCTTGCGTATTTAATTATACGCATGCTTTAAAATTTTTTGCAGTAGCTTTACTTGTTGTTTGGTATACTTTTTTTGGCAACGCCGGCACAGCTCGCCAGCGGTGATTTGGGGCGGCACCTAAAAAATGGTGAAGTTTTTTTATCTTCAATTTCCAATCTGCCCCCTATGTTTTAAATTAAGGTTTAATTCACAAATTAGCCTCATGCTAGATTTGTGTGAGTTGGTATTTTTGTGATAGATTATGTGTGCTTTAGGGTCTAAAATAGATGGTCAACCTATCTTATCGATATACCTTGGGTGTCGGAAAAGGGCGGGTTTATCTAGAAACAAACCAAGTATGGATCAAAAAATGATAAAAAAGTATTTTGCGGCAGCTCTTTTGGGAGCACTTATCTTTTTTTTGGGCTTTATTTCAGATAAATTAGTAGTAGATAAGCTATCGGATAAAAAATATGTAAAAAAGTGTCTGGTCGAACGCGAGAATAGCTACATTAAACCAAATGATTTTAGTTTTATAAATCCATTGCTGGATTGTGGTGATGTTGGTAATGTGTCACATCAAAATATCAATATTATAAAGACAAAAGTCGTGCAATTTATAGATGAGCAAAAAGCCAATGGAAACATTACTAGAATGTCTGTATATTTTCGAGATTTAAACAATGGGCCGTGGTTTGGAATAAACGAAGAAGAAGAATTTAATCCGGGCAGTTTGTTGAAAGTGCCAAAAATGATAGCGGTTCTTAAAGAAGCAGATGATGATCATTTAATTTTAGAAAAAAATATTTTGGTAAAAGGCGCTACCTCTACTTTTGTGCAATATTTTAAGCCAGAAGTAAGCTTGATATTTGATCAAGCATATACTATTGATGAACTAGTAAGACGAATGATCATCTATTCTGATAACGATGCTGCCGCGGTACTTGGTCAGTTGTTAGGTAGTAATATTTTATATAAATCTTACGAAGATCTGGGTATTAGCGTTCCTACAGATGGTGGTTATTTAACCTCTGTGCGTAATTACGGTTCTTTTTTCCGTATCCTTTTTAATGCTTCATACCTTTCTAACAAGTACTCGGAAAAATCCCTTCGATTATTATCTGAGGTTACCTTTGACAAGGCTTTGCGAGTGGGAGTGCCGCAGCATGTTCAAGTTGCCCATAAATTTGGTGAACGTACCGACGGTGGTAAGAAACAGCTTCATGATTGTGGAATTATTTATGTTCCAGACAAGCCGTATCTTTTATGTGTAATGACTCGTGGTTATAGTTTTGATACGTTGGCTTCAATAATAGCTCAAGTGTCCAGAATAGTGTATGAGGGGGTAGAGGAAAAAAAAGTTGAGTAATTGTAGTAAATTAGAGGGTAGCTTTATATTTGCCTCATTTTTATAAATTGTGTATAATTACTTTTAGAATAAAAGAAAGGTCGTTTACAAACTTTTTTTAAAATAATTTTAATTAAATAAATCGTATATAATTATATATTTATGAACAATCAAAAAGTCGTTCTCATGGTTTTAGGGGTTTTGGTATTGGGCTTGGCCGCTACTAGTGGTGTGTTATACAAACAGGTTCGCACACTTAAAGTAGATCCGCAAAAAGTAAGCGAAGAAGAAAATAGAAAAGTATTAGAAGCTGTTGGGAAATTAGTTCTTCTTCCAGAAGAAGCACCAACTATCGCTACCGTAACTGATCCAGAAAAATTAAAGAGCGAACAGGCCTTCTTTGCTAAGTCAGCAGTTGGTGACAAAGTACTTATCTATACTGGAGCCTTAAAAGCTATAATGTATCGCCCAAGTGAAAATAAAATTGTTGAAATCGCTCCTCTAATTATTGGTAATCCAAATGCTGCGCCAGCTCCAGCACCGGCTCCAGCCGCTTCTTCAGATTCTTCCGATAGTGAATAGTTTGGTAAGTCAGCCATAGATAAATTAGAAGAGAAGCTTGAAGTTATGGCGATCAAAAAATTGCTTATATTGTTAATCGTAGCTTCTTCGTTAACAGCGACAGTTGTTTTGGCTCAAGAGTTTAGCTCTACAAACTTCGTAGATTCTAATCCGGTTGTTACTCTTGGTGGGGGAAAATCATCCTCCACCAATTTTCAGTTATTTAGCGGTGCCGGCCAAACCATAATTGGCGAAAGCTCCAGTAGTGCCTTTGCGGCCCATGCTGGGTTTTTTTATTTTCCTTTTGTGTCTACACCAGTATTGTCAGCCACAGCCGGCGACGGAGAAGTGTCTTTGTCCTGGACTTCGGCGGTAGGTAGTCTTGGGTTCAATATAAGTACCTATTCTATAGGTAGGTCTACCAATTCCGGAGGGCCATATACATTTACCAATGTGGGCAATGTGCTAAGCGCTGCCTCTAGTGGCTTAACCAATGGTACAACTTATTATTTTGTGGTTAGAGCATTAGACTCGTTGAGTGATTCCGTAGTTACCTCTACTCAAATAGCGGCTGTGCCGGTGGTTTCGGCTGGCACGCCAGGCGGTGGCGCAGTTGGAGGAAGCGGGGTAGCGTTGCCAACGCCACAGACCATAGTAATATTTTCTGGTTTTGCCTACCCAAACAGTAGGGTAACCCTTCTAAAAGATGGGCAAATAGCAGGCACAGCCTTTGCCGGAACCGACGCCTTTTTTCAAATAAGCGCCCCCGGCCTATTTGGAGGAAGTTATATTTTTTCTATCTATAGCGAAGATAACAAGGGTTTTATATCTCCTCTTGTAAATTTCCCTTTGGATGTAATTGCCGGTGCCAGCACTCAAGTAGGGGGAGTGTTAGTTCCACCCACTATAGCGGCAGATAAAACCGAGGTAAAAAGGGGGGATAGTATTACATTTTTTGGCCAAGCTATACCTAGGTCGGAAATAAATATAATGGTAAATTCAGAGAAAGAATTCTTTATAAAAACTAGTGCAGATGTAGGCGGTAATTATTTATATAGTTTTGATTCTAGTCCACTTGAATTGGGTGATCATTCTGCTAAAGCCAAACTTATGTTTAATGGGGAAATTAGTGTTTTTGGTAAGTTTGTCGATTTCCGAGTGGGAACCAAAAATATTTCTGCAGATTCAGGGCCGAGATGTCTTGTTAAAGCTGATTTAAACAATGATTGTCGCGTTAATTTAGTAGATGTGTCTATACTTATTTTCTGGTTTGATAAATCGGGCATTCCTTCGAAAGTTGATTTTGACGGCAATGGCAGGGTAGACCTTATAGATTTAAGTATTTTAGCGTACTATTGGACCGGGTAGAGGTTGTCATTCTTGACGCCCGTTAATTGTCATTCCCGCCACAGCGGGAATCCAGTCGGCATGTATGTATCAAAGAAAAAATTATTATTTATACGTTTTATCCAGTAAAAGAAATGGTACTTTATACATTGGAGTAACAAACAGCCTGGTTAGACGAATTTATGAACATAAGCATGGTTTAGTTGATGGATTCACAAAAAAGTATTCAGTTCATGATCTGGTATATTACGAAACTTACGATAGTATAAACACGGCAATTAGCAGAGAAAAAGAGGTGAAAAAATGGAGAAGAAAAGACAAGATTAATTTAATAGAAAAAGAAAACCCAAATTGGCGTGATCTGTACGAAGAATTAAGTCCAGTTTAGTGACTGGATTCCCGCTGTGGCGGGAATGACAGCTAAAAATTTATGAACTTTCACTTACACAAAACAAATAAAGCAATCAGTTATTTTATCACCATAGCAGTTTTTTCATTCTTGTTTTTTGGCGTTTCTGTTGCACAAGCCGCCCAATTTAGCCTCACTTCAGAAAATAAAAATATCAAAGTAGGGGATCAATTTGAAGTGAAAGTTTTGCTTAATGCCGAAAACGATAGTATTAACGCAATGGAAGGTGTGCTTGTTTTTCCGCAAGATGCAGTAGTTCTAAAAGAAATAAAAAGTGGTAATTCTATCATTAGTTTTTGGTCGCAGGCACCAAAAGCTACAGGAAACAAAGTAGATTTTTCCGGAGTTATTCCAGGCGGATATGCCGGTAGAAATGGGCTTGTTTTGTCATTAATTTTTGAAGCAAAAACAGAAAATGCAAGTGTTATTGAGTTGAGTAAAGCTGTAGCCTTGATTAATGACGGTCAGGGCACTCAAGCTAGTGTTAAGATAGTCAATTTTAGGTTGGTTGTAAGTGGGAAGGCTGTAGAGCCAAAGATAATAACCGACCAAAAAGATGATACAGATCCGCCGGAAGAATTTTCTCCGGCCATAAGTCGTGACGAAACCATTTTTGAAGGCAAGAACTTTTTGGTATTTGCTACCCAAGATAAAGGGTCTGGGATAGATTATTATGAGGTTTGTGAGGGAAAAAGAGCGTGTGTAAAAGCAGAAAACCTTTATCTTTTGGAAAATCAAAATCTGGACGAAGAAATTATAGTTTATGCAGTAGATAAGCAGGGTAACAAAAGAATGGCTACTTTATATCCTTCAAAATCAACTCTTTGGTATGCAAAACCCCTTTATTTAGCTATAATAGGGGTATTACTCGCGCTTATCACTTGGAGGGTATGGAAAAAAAGACACGCTTATTAATTCTTATTGTTATTTTATTTGCCGTTATGGGCTTATTGCCCATCAAAGCAAAGGCGGCAAGTCTTGTGTTGCGACCAGGAAGCGGTAATTTTTTGGTTGGTGGTACATTTGATTTATCAATTGTGCTCGATACCAAGCATGTGTCTGTAAATACTATTGAGGCGGAATTACTTTTTCCGCGAGATAAGATACAATTGGCCAATAACTCTATAGGTAAATCTATTATCCAATTTTGGCCAGCGGTACCAGAATTTTCGAACGAACAGGGTAGAGTATATTTTGCCGGCGCCATACCTTCTCCGGGAGTAAATATTTCCGAAGGCGTGGTACTCACACTTACTTTTCGTGTAATTTCTTTGGGTGAAGCCGAAATAAGATTTGGCGACAAAACAAGTGTTTTGGCAAATGACGGCAAAGGAACCAATGTTTTAAACCAAAAACCATCGGCGTTTTTTAAATTCTCTCTAGCTCCGCCCCAAGGCCCGGAAGTTTCATCTCCTACTCACCCAGATCAAGAAAGTTGGTACAAAGATAGCAACCCGTTATTTATTTGGACCAAGAGACAGTTTAGTGAAGGCTATAGTTTTGAAATAAACCAAGACCCAGCCGATTTGCCAGATGCAACTATAGACACTACCGAAGCCACTGCTTCTTTTCAGAATTTAGAGAGCGGTGTTTGGTATTTTCATATTAGAGAAAAAGCCGGCGGTGTTTGGGGTGGAGCAAGTCATTATGGAATTAGGATAGATAGTCAGGCGCCAGCTGGATTTAAAATAGGGGTTTCACCTTCAAATAGAACAACAAATAAGAGTCCGATCTTTAGATTTTTTACTACCGACGCCCTCTCTGGTTTGGATCACTTTGAAATCAAATTAATTTCTCTTTCTTCAGAAGAAGCAGCCCAAGCATTATTTTTTGAAGCAACATCGCCATATCAGGCTATAAATTTGAAGCCAGGAAGATACCAAGTAGTGGTTCGGGCTTTGGATACCGCCAAAAATACCAAAGACGAAACAGTCACAATTACCATCGTAGGTTCAGTTTCTCGTTTTTTTAGTCCAGAAGGCGTGGATTTGGCCTTTGTTTTTGTGCCGTGGGGCTGGGTAATTTTGGGGGTAGGTGTATTGCTCCTTATTGTATTTTTGATTATCCTAAGTATATGGGTTAAACATCACCACCATTTAAAGTCTGCCTTTAAAGAAGATATAAACAGCGTAGTTTCTATATTTAAAAAAGATAAGAATAAAAAATAATGAAATCTTTACATAAAAATATAACCCTTTTGTCTCTCGGCCTTATCTTTGGTCTAGGGGGCTTATTTAGATTTTTGCCCGCTACCGCCGCCGAAGAAGTGCCAGTACCTGTTATTGCGGTAAATCCAGACGTCTATTATCCACTAGATGAAGTGTTGTATTTAGAAGGAAATGCTGCTCCAAATTTTATTGTGCAAGTTCGTTTTCAAAAACAGGGAGCCAAACCTATAAATTTTTCTGCAAAAAGTGATTCTAGGGGTGAGTGGGTATTGGCCGAAAAGATCCCTTTAGGATCTGGGGATTGGGAAGTGCGAGTGCGGGCAGTAGATGCACAAGACAAAGAAAAAGTTTCGGAATGGTCCAATCAACGTGTTTTCAAAGTAATTGTAACGGGCATAACTGTGGGTGGGGTAAATATAAAATTTGCCGGCCTAACATCAGTGATTATTATTTTGTTGTTAAGTGGTTTATTTATAATTATATATTTTAAAAATAGAGTGCGCAGACTAAAAGAAGCTCTTTTGAGCAAAGAAGTGGGAGAAGCCCAAGAGTCAGTAAGAGAAGGGTTTAATCAACTTCGCCAAAATTTGCTTGATGAACTACAGCTTTTGGAATCTCGCAAAGATTTATCTAAAGAAGAGCTGGTAAGAAAAGAACAAGCTTTAAGAAATCTGGAAGGATTAGAGCATAACTTGCATAAAGAAATAAAAGACATTGAAGAAAAAATTTGAACTAGTTAAATTAAGGCGCGTCATGGTTGGCGCGTTTTAATTTGTGTGTTAAGATGATACAACTATGCCCAGTAATACAACTTTCAATTATCCTATTCTTTTAGAGAATAGGATAAGAAGGGTATAGTTGTGCAGCTGTGCAAATTATTAGTTATTAAATAAAATAGTAAACGCTAAAACCTTTACTATTGAAAGTTGATATACTGGGTATGAATAATCCATCATTTTTTCAGAAAACCTTTATTTTACTTAGTGTCTTGTTTCTTGGTATAAATCCAGCGCTCGCCAACGAGGGTCAAGATTTTTTTCCTTTAGCCACAGCTACAGAATTTGCTGTAGATATTAGCGTGCCAGACACCGTTCAAACTTTAGAATATGTGATATCAAACCGTATTCTTATACCAGAGCCTGTTGTTCGAGTGGGTTTGTACAAAACAAGTGAGGTTATAAAGTTTAAATCAGAATTTACTTATGAAGTTTGGGTTGGGGGTGTGTCGCGAGGTGTTATTTCTGCTGGAAATGTAGCCGAACTGTCATATAAAAAAGGATTATATACTATAAAAAGCGAAAGTTTAGAATTTGGCTCTTTTGATTATTTTAGATTAGTTCCTGCAAATCAGGCCAACTTCTTTAGTTTGGTAAATTATAGTCGTCCAGTAGCTGGTAGAAAAAAAATTAATTTTAATGTTTATCGTGGTACATTGGAATATAGATATTCTCCCAAAAGTAAATTGCCATATATTATAAACGAACTGCCTTTGGATTCTTATGTAAATGGCATAGCCGAAACTCACGATAGCGCTGCTATAGAGTATAGCAAGGCGCTATCTGTGGCTGCACGTTCGTATGCTTATGCGTTTATAGGCAAAACACCACCTACAGAAAAAAGAATGTTTGATGTCTATGCCACTACGGTGGATCAATTGTATTTGGGGTATAACTCCGAATTGTTTATGCCAAGGTATGCAGAAGCAGCCACTGCCACTGCCGGAGAAATGGTAACCTATAACAGAGAGCCAGTAGTCGTATTTTATTTTAGTCGCTCAAATGGCAAAACCAAAAGTTGGAAAGGCAAAGATAGGCCCTGGCTCAAAAGTGTAGAGGCCAAGTACGACAAAGGTAAAAAAATGCTAGGCCACGGTATTGGTATGAGTAATGCCGATGCGCAACAGAGGGCGGCCAAAGATGGTTGGGAATATAAACAAATTTTGGAACATTATTATACGAGCACAACAGTGGAAAAAGTTTTTTAAAATAAAAAGCCCCGCTACTTACCGGGGTTTTTTATTTTATATTTTATGGGGTGGGCGGAGTGCTGATAGGCGGTGTATTATCATGGTGCTTATCATGAAACTTTTTGTCTTCGGCGGACAATTGTAGAATTTGTTCTCGTAATTGGTCTGGACGAGAAACATTTTTAAATAAAAATTTTGGTACTGGTCCGGCAGTTTGCAAAATTATATTTCCATAATGGAAAATAGAGGGAAAGAATCCGTGCACCTCGGAGCTGGCATCTTGGATTTGGTACAAATCCACTTCTGATACCGTTCTATAAAATAAACTTTTTTGTTCCATGTCTAGCAATCTGTCGTTGGTGACAATCCACATGTCCAAGTGGAAAGTAACAAAATGGGTGTAGAAAAATAGGTAGGAAGATAGATAGTAGATACTGCCTGCCAAAACTACAAACACATATCCGCCAGTAGTTTGAAACATAGAATTTAGGCCAGAGTTAGATACTAGCCAGTATAGCCCAAATGGGGCTGTGAGCAGGAGCAAAGCAAATAGAACGTGTGGCACGAAAGTAATAGGATGCCTTCGGCAGATTAGAACTATCTTTTCGTATGATTTTTGTTTTATTATATTATTTAGCGACATAATAATTAAGAAAATTATTTAAAAATATTCTCCGCTTCCGGATTGAAATATGCCGGTAACAGATTCTATGTTTAGGGTGATAAGCGGCTGTTGCCAATCAACGCCCTGTAAAAAATACCAAGTACCAAATAGGGTAAAGGCAGATAGCGCCATAACAATGAAGGTGACTGCAAAACTGTTAAAGCTGTTGGTTCCAGTAAAAAATATATGCCAAATATTTATAGTAAAAAATGTGAAAAAAACAAAGAGAAAAATAGCGTAGATAATGAGTAGGGTGTAGAGCGGGATGACTAGCATACGTTATTAGTTTAAGTTTTAAACGAATAGTTTATTTGTCATCCTGAGTAGGGCGAAGGATCCCTTTCGTTTGAGTGTAAGGGATTCTTCACTCCGTTCAGAATGACAGTTGAGGGTTTTTTGGTGCGTCATATCCTAAATGTGCATAGGCGGCGGGGGTGGCTTTGCGTCCCCTAGGTGTACGTTCCAAAAATCCCATTTGGAGCAAAAATGGTTCGTATATAGTTTCTAAAGTATCCATCTCTTCGCTAACTGCCGCAGCCAATGTATTTAACCCAGCTGGCCCACCGGCAAATTTTTCTATTAGGGTTTGTAAAAGTCTTCTGTCTGTTTCGTCCAAGCCCAGTTCATCTATGGCTAGCATGGACAAGGCTTCATTGGCAATTTTTTTATTTACCACGCCGTTATGTTTTACTTCGGCAAAGTCGCGTACACGTTTGAGTAGTCTGTTGGCAATACGTGGAGTGCGGCGAGATCGTTCGGCTACAAGCATAGTAGCGTCTGGTTCTATATTCATGTTCAAAATTTTGGCATTGCGATTCAAAATAGTTTCTATATCTTTGTGCTCGTAGAAATCCAAATGGAATGTGTGGCCAAAACGATCTCGTAATGGAGCAGATATCATACCGATTTTGGTAGTGGCTCCAATTAGGGTAAATTTGGCCAGTGGCATACGAATAGTGCGTGCTGCCGGGCCTTTGCCAATAATAATGTCCAGTGAATAATCTTCTAAGGCTGGATATAAAATTTCTTCAATAGTTTTGTTTAGACGATGTATTTCATCTATAAAAAAAATATCTCCATCTTGCAGGTTAGATAAAATTGCTGCCAAGTCTCCTACTTTTTCCAAAGCCGGTCCGGAAGTAATTTTTATATTACTATTCATTTCTCGGGCAATAATATTGGCCAAAGTAGTTTTGCCAAGCCCTGGGTTTCCGTAGAGTAAAATATGCTCTAGCATTTCGCCACGTTTAACGGCTGCCTGCATGGAAATTCCCAAATTTTGTTTTATTTGTGGTTGGCCAATGAAATCTTCTAGTTTTTGTGGACGCAAAGTAATGTCGAGTGCCACCTCTTCGGTGTCGGCTTCGGGGGTGGTGAGCCTAGGTTGTTCTTCGAGATTTTCTTCATTCATCCTTCAATTATATGTTAAAGAGTAATGGTTGACAAGAACCGATTTTTGTGATATACTATTCTGTTCTTTTACAACTTGTTTCAGCCTTCTTTTTGGCTTACTTTAGATAAAGTAGTTCAATATGAAGGCTGGAAAACCAGCACTTCCTTCTGGCCGCTGTGGTTGGAAGTACTGCTCACTGAGCAGAAAGAAGCACGACTATGCGAAATGCAACCGCGCGTTCTCTTACCGGACTCGTCAACGACCTGAACGACGACGAGCTCCTCGCGCTCACCGACTCGGTCAATCGGCCCTTGCTCAAGGAATTCCTGGCCGAGCGCATCAAGGCTGCTCTCCCTATCGAGATGACCCTCGGCGGTCGCACCTACGATATCCTCGGCTTCCTCCAGGGAGACGAGAAGTTCGTGAAGGGCGACGTGATGGTCAGCCGCGCCAAGGAGATGAACGCCCATCAGGGCAAGGAGGAGCGAGAGCACGTTCTGAAGTATCAGGACGAGATCCCCGCTGCGCTCCGCGGCAAGGTTGTCTTCGTCTTCACGGACGATCGGCACCCCGGCAGCCCCGAGAACGTCTACTACGTTTACTGGCGCGGCGGGTGTTGGGTCAAGAGCTGGCATTGGCTCGTCGACGGCTGGAGCGGCTTCTATCGGGTTCTCCGTCGCAAGTAGTACTGGGATCCTTAGTACCTCGGAACTTTCCGCGGTTACTTGGTCCCTTCGGTTCGCTTCATGCCTCGTTCGCTCTCACTGTAAAAAGTGGATGTCCGGACGAGGTATTTTTTATTTAAAAAATTTAATAATAATTTTTTGTAAGTAAATTATTTTATCTTGTGGATAACTAATGGGTTTTATTTTATTTGCTCTAACTTAAAGCCAAACTAGCTCATTTGGTACATTCTTTTTAGAAATGGTATAATGGATTTCCACTCCTTTTTACTATATATAGTGGTACAAACTAATTTGTGCTACAATATGGGCTAGAGGGGCTTAAACCAAATATAACCAATTTTTATATAGGGGCTTCGCCACATATATACTCATTCGCTCGGAAATAATCAAAAACATTTGATTATTTCTCTCACTCATTTCGCATATGCAAAATGCCTTGGCTACCAAAACTTTTGTCCTTGATAATGATTTTAAATACTCCTCAGAAGGGCTTCGTTTCCCTAGGCTTTTTACCAAAGACGGCGTTAGTCCTTACGACATGTTCACCTACGAACTACGCTCTTCTGTTATCCGAGAACCAAACGGTAAGATGGTGTTTGAAATGAACGAAGTAGAGGTGCCAAACACTTGGACTCAGGTAGCTACAGATATTTTGGCTCAGAAATATTTCCGCAAAGCTGGCGTACCTCAATATAGCGCAGATGGCAAAGCTATTACAGATGCAGAAGGCAAGCCAGTTTTGGGTCCAGAACACAGCATGAAACAAGTTGCTCACAGACTAGCAGGTACTTGGCGTTACTGGGGAGAAAAATATGGTTATTTTGCTAGCCCAGAAGATGCTCAAGTTTTTTATGATGAATTAGTCTTCATGCTTATCTCTCAGCGAGTAGCGCCAAACTCTCCTCAGTGGTTCAACACTGGTTTGTATTGGGCTTATGGTATCAATGGCCCTGCTCAAGGTCATTATTATGTTGATCCAGATAGTGGCGTACTTACCGCTTCTACTGATTCTTATACCCACCCTCAGCCACACGCTTGTTTTATTCAAGCCGTTAAAGACGACTTGGTAAACGAAGGCGGTATTATGGATTTATGGATTCGTGAAGCTAGATTATTTAAATACGGCAGTGGTACCGGTACAAACTTTTCTAATTTACGTGGAAGCGGAGAAAAGCTTTCTGGCGGTGGCAGCTCTTCTGGCCTAATGAGTTTCCTAAAAATCGGTGATAGAGCCGCTGGTGCAATAAAATCCGGTGGGACCACTCGTCGCGCTGCCAAAATGGTAGTTTTAAATATTGACCACCCAGATATAGAAGAATTTATAGATTGGAAAGTAAAGGAAGAAAGAAAAGTAGCCGCTCTTATTGCCGGTGGTTATGACACTGCCTACGAAGGAGAAGCTTATCAGACAGTATCCGGACAAAACTCTAATAACTCTGTACGTGTTACCCAAGAATTTTTGGAAGCTTTAGAAAACGAAGCTGATTGGAATTTGCTTGGTCGTATTAATAAGAAAATTATAAAAACTGTTCCAGCTCGTCAGTTATGGGACAAAATTGCGAGTGCTGCTTGGGCATGTGCAGATCCAGGGCTTCAATTTGACACTACCATAAACGATTGGCACACCAGTCCAAAATCTGGTCGTATAAACGCTTCCAATCCTTGCAGTGAGTATATGTTCTTGGATGATACTGCTTGTAACTTGGCTTCTATAAATTTGGCTCACTACTATAATACAGACACTTTTAGTTTTGATGTAGATTCTTTTGCTTACACCACCAGAATGTGGACTGTTGTTTTAGAAATCAGTATTCTGATGGCCCAGTTCCCAAGTAAAGAAATCGCTCAGAACAGTTATCTTTTCCGTACTTTAGGTTTGGGCTATGCCAATATTGGGAGTGTGCTTATGACTGCCGGTATTCCTTACGATTCACCAGAGGCTATGGCTTTTGCTGCTTCTATTACTGCTATTTTAACTGCAGAATCATATGCAACTTCGGCAGAGATGGCCAAATTCTTGGGCACATTTACCGGCTATGATTTAAACAGAGAAGATATGTTGCGTGTTATGCGCAATCATAGGCGTGCATCCTTTAATGCTCCAGACGATGAATACGAAGATTTGGCTATCAAGCCAATGGGTATTAATCCGGAGTTTGTACCAGCCTATTTGGTAGTAGCTGCAAGAGAATATTGGAACAAAGCTGTAGAGATGGGCGAAAAGTATGGTTACCGCAATGCGCAAACTACGCTGCTTGCTCCAACCGGCACTATTGGATTGCTAATGGATTGTGCAACCACTGGTGTAGAACCAGACTTCGCTTTGGTGAAGTTCAAAAAATTAGCTGGTGGCGGATACTTCAAAATTGTAAATGAAGCTGTGCCGGTTGCTCTTCATGTCTTGGGTTATACCGAGAATCAAGTAAACGATGTTATCAATTATTTACGTGGTCATGCTACCTTAAAGAATGCTCCACATATCAATCACGAAAGTTTGAAAGAAAAAGGAATTACCAGTGCAGAGTTGGAAAAGATAGAAAAATCCTTGCTTGGAGTATTTGAATTAGCATTTGCATTTAATGTTTGGACTTTGGGAGAAGATTGCCTAAAACGTTTAGGATTTTCTAGTGAGCAATACAATGATCCAAACTTTAATTTATTATCTGCCCTCGGGTTTACTGTCGATCAAATTGCTGCGGCCAATGAATTTGTTTGTGGTGCTATGACTATAGAAGGTGCTCCACATCTGCGCAAAGAACACTACGCTGTATTTGATACAGCCAACAAAAATGGAAAGAAAGGCCAGCGCTATATTCATTTCTTGGGCCATATTCGTATGATGGCAGCTGTGCAGCCATTTTTGTCTGGAGCAATATCCAAAACTATTAACATGCCGCACGAAGCTACTTTGGATGATGTGAAAACTGCCTATGTTGCTTCTTGGAAGTTGGGTTTAAAAGCTATGGCGTTGTACAGAGACGGATCCAAATTGTCTCAACCGCTATCTGCAAAATCCGATAAGAAAAAATCAGATAGTGCAACAGAGGAAAAAGAAGTAGTTAAACAAGCTGCTCCTCTCGCTGAAGTTTTGGTGGCCAAAGAAGACGCAAAATTGGTAGTTGATACAGTAAAAATGATAGTAGAGGAAACCAGTAAGACCTATACTTTATCAAGTAAGAACGAATCGGTAATAAACCAAGTGGTAAGCGATGCGCAAGCTTTGATAAAGTATAATCACGACGGATCAATCGGAGGCAATCGTATTTACGTCCATGGTGAACAGCGCAAATTGCCGTACAAGAGAGGCGGAATTACAATCAAAACCAAGATAGCCGGACAATCACTCTTCTTGCGAACTGGCGAATATCCAGATGGAAGATTGGGAGAAATATTTATTGATATGCACAAAGAAGGCGCTGCTTTCCGCAGTATGCTTAACTTGTTTGCGATTTCTGTTTCGACCGGTTTGCAATATGGTGTACCGCTAGAAGAATACGTAGAAAAGTTTACTTTTACTCGCTTTGAACCAAGTGGAATTACCGATCACCCAAACATTAAATTCTGTACTTCTATTATAGATTTTATTTTCCGATTATTGGGTATGGAGTATTTGGGTCGTACAGATTTTGTACAAGTTAAACCAACTGGTATCCAAAAAAATAAAGCTCAACAAATGGAACAAATTGCAGCCAAAATGGCCGGTCAACACGTGATGCCTTTGGAAGAAAAAACAGCCACAGCTACACAGGTTTCAGCTCAAGCTTCTTTGCCAAATATACCAAAAGAAGAAGTCGGTCACGATGTTAGTGTAGATGCGGTGGGTAAACAATTATCCGGCATGATGGGGGATGCTCCACCTTGCGGAACTTGTGGACATATTACAATTCGAAATGGCGCCTGCTACAAATGTCTGAACTGTGGTAGCACTACAGGGTGCTCTTAATTTTACTTGATCGTGGACACAGCTGGCCCCGCCCCGAATAAGTCGGGACGGGGTTCGTTGTTTAGGAATATATTTTAATTATCTTAGTTGCCAAATTTGTGAAAATATATACAAAAACCGGAGATAAAGGTGAGACGTCGTTGCTTGGCGGCAAAAGAGTAAGTAAGAGTTGTTTGGAAATGCAAGTAATCGGTGAAGTAGATGAATTAAATGCTGCCTTGGGAGTGGTGGTTGCTTTGTTATATAAAATTAAAAATGAAGAGATAGAAAAAATTGGAAATTTTATCCAAAATATCCAACGTGACCTGTTTAAATTTGGTGCAGAGTTGGCGGCTATGCAGGGTCCGTTAGAAGATAAAATAGAGAAAATAGATAGCGCTAGGGTGGGGGAAATGGAAGTTTTTATAGACAAGTTTTGGAATGAGTTGCCACCACTAAAAAATTTTATTTTACCGGGCGGAAGTTTGGCCGGAGCAGAGCTGCATAGAGCCCGCACTGTCTGCCGTCGTGTAGAGAGACAGTTGGTGGATTTTGCCAAAAATGTGCCTATTCGTGCAGAGTTAAATGTGTATCTAAATCGCCTCAGTGATTTTTTGTTTGCTGCCGCGAGGTGGGTGAATTTTACAGATGAGGAGGAAGAGATAAAGGTTTAGTTTTTAAAATTATGATATAATTACGTCTAATTTTACTTTAGTAAGTAAGTATTTATTTATGGATAAATTTCCCCATAAACCGCCCGGATCTTTTATTATACACAAAGAATCCACATCCGCTGAATATGAGCAACGTCCAGGCAAACCTCATGGTGTCTATGTTATAGTAGAAATCATACCTGGTTCATCAGCGGAAAAAGCGGGTCTGAAGGTCGGAGATGAAATTTTAAGTGTTGATGGAAAGCCTGCCACAACATTTGAAGGCTGGTTGAAGCATGCTTGTAAAAAGGCAGATCAACCCATGGTATTGAAAGTGCGAGATGGTGGAATTGAGACTGATGTCACACTGGTGCAAGAGTATTTGCCGACTGAAAATCGCTATCGCGCCGGGTTCATGTTTTACTCTGAGCTAAGGTCGGAAGAGAAGGTTGAAACAATCGATTTGGATGGTTATATTGTTTTGCGTCATCACGGTAAAATGTATGATGTGGATGGTAAAGAATCATGTTTATATCAATATGATCTCGACAAGGTAGCTATAGAGTGCCGTGGTTTACATAAAGAAAATGAAACTGACTTAATGCAACGATTACGATCTTTTGTGTTACGGACTCCTGGAGATGAAACAAAAGAAATTGATTTATTGGAACGTTTTAATCCGAAGAACACTTCAGTCTATATTGCTCAAAGAAGCAGTAGTAAAAATGCTGGCGTTCACAAACCACTTACAAACGAAGTTATTTTACAAAGGCTAGCGGGTAATTTTTTTGATGTGCACGCGTTATTACACGAATTACGACATACGCAGCAGGGGGACAATCCGCAGCTAGCTAAACTAGAATCTTTTTATGGTGTGGAAAATCTTGGCAGAAACGAAGAGTCCAATAATGGGTTGTCGAGTTGGAATCCAGAGTCTCTTGCCATGACTTTGAAAAGTATTAGTAAATTGGCCGGTTTAAAGAATTTAGGAGCAAAGTTATATGATGATCAGGTTTGGGAAAAACTATGGGACATTATTGAGGGAGACCACGATCAGGCGGTTGTTCGTGAAAAAGAATCTGCTATGCTAGCGATCGAGCTTGCGCCCGGTATAACTATAAAAGATTTGTTAATGTTACCGAGGCGGATGGTGGAACGCGATGCTGAGTTCGGGGCTTTATTGGCGGAAAGAAAGATTCGCGAGGAGACGGGTATTGACTTGTTTGGTTTATATCGCGATTATAGAGAGGAAAATAGAAAGCAAAATGAGGCGTTTATGGCTTTGGAGAGCATTAATTCTGCAGCATCTAGTTCAAATGAGAAATGGGTCAAAATTAAAGATGATATTAAGGAAGAGCTTAAGAAATTGGAAAAAGAAGGGGTTAAATCAACTGTGGTTCAGTTGGTTCGTAATTATATGTCTTCAATTGGCGCAACACCAGGGATAATCCGTAAGTATTTGGAAGCTAGCGAAGAGAAAGAAGTATAAGGCGTGTCTGTTCTTGTTTGCCGCCGCTAGGTTTGCAAACGCCAAAGAGGGAGTAGAGGAGATAGTAGTCTAAGCTTGATTTTTTATCGTAGTAATGATAATATTTTTCTGTAATTATCAATTGTTTAGCAATGCCCTGGTGGTGAAATTGGTAGACACAAGGGACTTAAAATCCCTCGCCGAAAGGCATGCGGGTTCGATTCCCGCCTAGGGCACAAAATTTTAAAATCCACAATCGTGGATTTTAAAATTTTTGGTTTCGAAATAAGTTCGAATTCCAGAGCGATATCTGGTGACGCAGGCAGGTCTGCTCCAATTGCTATACAAAACAATTTAAAAATTATTTACTAATAATATTATTTTATGAGTATAAAAGGTATGAAAAAGTCAATGGTCTTTTCTGCAGTTATTGCAGTTATCGGTTTGGCAGTTTATTCATCTTTTTTGCTCACTGTAAAAGCAGACACACCTAATCTTATAGAAGATCCTGGTTTTGAAACCAGTATGTCTAATTTCGAGCCGAACCAATCTGGTACCTCGGTAAGTATTACAACTGTTAATCCAATTAGCGGTACTAGAAGTTTGGTAGTGGGAACAGCTGGGTATGGAGACAGCGTACTATGGAACGGAGTAGACATGTCTAGTTTTGCTACCAAAAGATATTCTCAATTTACAAGTTCAGCTAGAATCCGCACGACTGTCGCTTCTGCTTCCAACATTTCTCTGTGTGCTTTAGTGTATTATGTAAATGGTCAAGGTTTGAATAATTGTACAGAAGTTTCTGGTTCCGTTGGAGATAAAGGAACGGTGGCTTTAAATTTTCCGCTTAACAATAGCCTTGATTTAGACACTGTTCGTATTGGTATTTTTCAAGAGGGAAGCGCTCCGTTAAGCGGAGTGTTACTTGATGATGTATCAGTAGTTTTGGTTGGAAATTCTTCAACTACTACTCCGCAAACATTTACCGTAACTTCTACCGCTGGCACTGGCGGAACCATTAGTCCGGTTGGAGCAACTAGTGTTTCTTCAGGGGCAAGTCAAACTTTCTCTATTTCTCCAAACAGCGGTTATCAAATTTCTCAAGTGTTAGTAGATGGTATTTCTCAAGGAGCTGTACCAAGTTATACATTCACAAATGTAACAGCAAATCATACTATTTCTGCAAGTTTTTCTGTAATTCCACCGTCGGACTTTACCATTACTTCCGCCGCTGGTACAGGTGGAACGATTTCTCCATCGGGTGCGGTAGTTGTGGCAAGTGGAGCTAGCCAGACATTTAACATTTCTTCAAACAGCGGGTATCAATTATCGGATGTATTAGTAGACGGTATCTCGCAAGGAGTAATTTCAAGCTTTACATTTACCAATGTAACTGCGAACCACACTATTTCTGCCAGCTTTTCTGAGATTCCTCCAACATCACATTCTATTACAGCTAGTGCTGGTGCAAATGGTTCAATTTCGCCTGTTGGAACTGTCGTGGTTACAAATGGAGCTAGTCAAACCTTTAACATCACCCCAAACAGCGGTTATCAAATCAATGACGTCTTAGTAGATGGTGTTTCGCAAGGGGTTGTTTCAAGCTATGTATTTACCAATGTAGTTGCCAACCATACAATTTCTGCTTCTTTCTCTCAGATTCCACAAGTAATGTATAGTATATCTGCGTCGGCTAGTGCTGGAGGAACAATTTCTCCAAATGGTTCTGTGTCTGTCTTGAGTGGCGCTAGTCAAACCTTTAACATCACCCCAAACAGCGGTTATCAAATTAACAGTGTTTTGGTAGACGGATTATCTGTGGGTCCAATTTCTAGTTATACATTTTTTAATGTAACGGCCAACCATACAATTTCCGCATCTTTTTCTTCATCACAGACATCTACACCTGGAGTAAGTGGTTTAGTCACTCAACTTAAATTTGATAATGACGCTACAGACTCAGTTGGTGGTAATGACTTTACTTTACGCGGTACCGCATCTTTTAATAACAGTATAACAGCTCCGATAACTGGAAACGTAGCCTCTCTTTTTTTAGACGGAGGTGTTGAGTCACAAGCTTTGGGTGGATCAAGTTTATTTAGTGGATGGACAGGTGGTACAGTTGCTTTTTGGATGAGAATAGATAGTGCTACAGCCCAAACTTGGGCAAATAGCTCTAATCACGATTTACTATTTAAAGACGGCGTTCTTCAAACCAGAGTATTTAAAGATGCCAATGGTCAATTAAAATTGATGACTATTCATAGCGATGGTACTTCTTTTGGTACTGGTACATGGATTACATCTTCGAATTCAATTCCGACTGATTCTTGGCTACATGTTGTTCTTGTTCATGGTGGCACCACAGCATCTATTTATTTTAATGGTCAGTTTGCGGGATCCGGTAACGTTGGCAAAACTTTAGGTGTAACAAATAGTAATATCTTGGAAATTTCTACATATGATGGCCGTTTTGCTGGATATCTAGATGATGTTCGATTTTATAATCGAGCGATTACAGAAGCCGAAGCTTTGCAGTTGGCCAGTGAAAATGGTACTCCAGTTCAAACATTTTCTATAGTAGCGTCTTCTGGTACAGGCGGTAGTATTTCTCCATCAGGTGTAATTAGTGTTGCCTCAGGCGCTAGTCAAACCTTCAGCATCACCCCAAATAGCGGGTATCAGATCAATGGTTTATCAGTTGATGGCGTGTCTCAAGGCGCAGTGTCTAGTTATACATTCACCAATGTAACTGCCAACCACACTATCTCTGCCAGCTTTTCTGAAATTCCTCCAACATCACATTCTATTACAGCTAGTGCTGGCGCAAATGGTTCAATCTCACCATCTGGTTCTGTAATTGTAGCTAGTGGAGCTAACCAAACCTTCAACATCGCCGCTAATAGTGGTTATCAAATCTTAGATGTGTTGGTAGACGGCGCATCCGCTGGCGTTATTTCTACTTATACATTTTCCAATGTAACAACCAACCATACTATTTCCGCAAGCTTTTCTCAGATTCCTCAATCTACCTATACAATCTCCGCTTCCGCTGGTACCGGTGGATCAATTTCGCCAAACAGTACGGTGGTAGTAACGGCCGGAGGAAGTCAGACTTTTAATATAACTACAAATGCCGGGTATCAAATATCCAATGTTTTGGTTGATGGCAGTTCGGTGGGCGCTGTTGCAAGTTATACATTCACAAATGTAAATACTAACCACACAATCTCAGTTGCATTTGCAGTTGCTCCTTCACCAGAAGGTACATTCCAAATAAATAATCAATATATTACAGGTTTGCAAAATCCTACTGCGATGGCTTTTGCACCGGATGGACGGTTATTTGTAACCGAACAAGCCGGAGCAGTTAGAGTTATTACTGCAGAAGGACAATTGTTGTCAACACCATTTTTGGTAACCACTAACATGAGAAGTGATGAAGAGCGCGGATTATTAGGTATTGCCTTTGATCCAAACTTTGCTACCAACAACTATATTTATATTTTCTACACAGAGAATTCATTGGGTTCTCGTCTAAGTAGATTTACTGCAAATGGTAATGTAGTTGTTCCAGGCAGTGAGTTGATATTGCTTGAATATTATAATATTTCTGGTAATCACCGCGGTGGCGATATTCACTTTGGTCCGGATGGTAAATTGTATTTATCTCTTGGGGATGCTGGCGAACCACTTAATTCTCAGACAGTAGATAATTATAATGGTAAAATTTTAAGATTAAATAGCGACGGAACAATTCCAAGCGATAATCCAGCTAGCTTTGTGAATACTTCCGGACAAACTCTTACTCCTGTCGGTCAATATCGTGCTATTTGGGCATTTGGCTTACGTAATCCTTATCGTTTCTCCTTCAATTCAGTTACCGGCCTAATGCACATTAATGATGTGGGTGCTGGTTTGTGGGAAGAAGTAAACGTTGGAAATGCCGGCATAAATTATGGCTGGCCAACTTGTGAAGGTTTGTGTTCCAACACTTATGCTAGAAACCCTATTTATATTCACGAACGCGGTATAGAAGGCTGTGCTATTACTGGTGGAGCATTCTATACAGGCAACCAATTCCCAGCAGAGTACTACAATAATTATTTTATTATTGATTATTGCTCTACCTGGGTTAGATACCTAAACACAAGTAATGCGTCCGCCACCTTTGTTCTTCCGGTTCCTGAATTTTCTGTAGATCTAAAAACTGCGCCAGATGGAAGTCTGCTTGTAGCTGGCCACGGATCTGGCATAATCTCCAAAATTACTTTTGTGGCAAGCAGTACAAATCGTAATCCAGTAGCTGTAATGTCTGTTAATCCAACTTCTGGACCTTCACCACTAGTTGTAAATTTTGATGGTTCTGGTTCTTCGGATTTAGATAATGATGCGCTTTCTTATCTATGGGATTTTGGCGATGGTAATACTGGAAGTGGAGTGACTACTGTTCATACATATAATGTCGGTGGTGCTTATACTTCTAGACTTACCGTATCAGATGGTAATGGCGGAACTCATTCTGTTACCACTGGTGTTATGGTTGGCGCCCCACCTGTCGCTACTATCGATATTCCAGCAGAAGGATTGTTATACACTGCTGGCGACACAATAAACTTTGCCGGCACTGCTACTGACCCAGATGATGGGGTATTGCCAGCCAGCGCTTATAGTTGGACTGTTGTATTCCACCACGATGCTCACACCCATCCACATCTTGGCCCTGTTGTTGGTGTTACAAGTGGTTCGTTCTCTGTTCCAACCTTTGGTCATACCGAAGAAAGTGTATGGTTTAGAATAAATCTAACTGTTACAGACTCCAACGGTCTTCAAACCACAGTAAGTAGAGATGTTCTACCTAGAAAAGCAATTATAACAATTGATTCCAATATTCCAGGCACAGAAATTTTACTTGATGGTTCACCTCAAACTACTCCATATTCTTTTGTAGGAGTGGTTGGTGTAGAAAGAACTATTGGAGTTACTACCCCGCAAACTTTGGGCGGACAAGGTTATGAATTTAACAGTTGGTCCGATGGCGGAGCAGTTAGTCATGTAGTTGCCACTCCAAGTACAAATACTACCTATGCCGTAAATATGGTGGTTCAGACTACGCCGACATTGCCAAATCCTTCCCTGTATTGGAAATTCAATAAAAATCTTATTGAATCCATCTTGGGTGTTACAACCGTAGGTCGTGGTACGATTGTTTATAGCACCAGTTCCGCACCAATTACCGCTATCAACACTTCATCTATTTCATTTAATGGTGCAGCTGGCACATATATTGCCACCAACGGCACCCAGATCCTAAACGCTTGGCCAGCAGCTACTGTGTCTAAATGGGTAAGAATAACCAGTGCGACTGCCAATTCTTGGACCAACAATAGCTATCACGCTTTGTTGTTTAAATATCGTGTTCTTCAAACTAGAATTAAGAAAGAATCTACAGGACTGAAGTTTGTTGCTACTCATAGTAATAACACTCCGTTTGGCACCCATATTGTTTCTACAATAAATATACCAACTGACACTTGGGTAAATCTTGTTTCAGTTCACCAAGGTACAAACGTAACATTGTATATTAACGGGCAGTTTGCAGGTAGCGGTAGCACTGGCAAGGCTTTTGGTGCAGCCAGCACTGATGGATTGGATATAATTGGTCATGGAGGAAATTACTCAGGCTTATTAGACGACTTGAGAATGTATAATACCGCCTTCACTGAAGCTCAAGTTCAACAGATTCCTCTTCAATAAAATTGCGATAAAATCATAAAAGATAATCCCGCGCCGAAATGTGTGGGATTATTTTTTTGTACCCATTTTATGGTATAATTAATAGTATATAGTTAAAACATATATTCTCATTCGCTCGGAAATTTTAAACAAGTTTAAATTTCGCTCACTTATTTCGATTAGAAGCAGAGCTTGCTAATTCCGTCAGGTTTCGCAAGTATGAAAATAATTTCATCTTTGTCTCAACCTTAGAAATTATGAAATTTAAGTTAAACCGAAAAGGATTTTCGCTCCTGGAAATTTTGATAGCCAGTGCTATTTTTTTGTTATTTGCGCTTGGAATTTATAGCGGAATCAATTTAGTCTTTAAAGTTGTATATCAATCGCGCATGACTATTTTGCAAACTGCATTGCTCGCCGAGCAGTTAGAAATTGTCCGTAACCTGGCCTTTGATGATGTGGGTATTATAAATGGTGTGCCAGACGGTGTTCTGCCATATTCCACTACCACCGTTCGTAACAAGCAATCGTTTACTATTATTACTACGGTCAGAAATATAGACGACCCTTTTGATGGTACTTTAGGCGGTGATCCAAACGACACTTCGCCTGCAGATTATAAATTGGTAGAGATGTCGGTTATCTGTCTAAGCTGCTCTCAGCAAAGTCCGATTGTGTTAAGTACAATTGTGGCGCCAAAGCAGTTAGAAGGCGCTAGCGAAAACGGCGCTCTGTTTATACAGGTATTTGATTATAATGGAGAGCCGGTCGCAGGTGCAGATGTAACTGTTACAAACACTGCTCAAACTCCAAACGTGGTAATTCATGATGTTACCGATAGTGACGGTTATTTACGTATCATCGACACCCCCACAGGCACTTTAAGTTACCATATAAATGTTAGTAAATCAGGCTACTCCTCCGATTACACAGTTCCGGTAAGCGCAGAAGTGCCCACGCCAATCAAACCACCCTCTAATGTAGTAAGCCAAACCATAACCGATATTAGTTTTTCTATAGATCGTCTAAGTAATCTAGACCTGCATTTTATGACCCCCGCTTGCGTGGCAGTGGCCAATGCTGATTTTAATATTTATGGTGAGACCAAAAAAATCGGCTCTGAACCGGTTGTTTATAAATATGATAGAGACCTAACTGCCAATGGGAGTGGAAATTATAGCTTCCCCAATTTTGAGTGGGACAAATATCACGTTACAGTTACCGGATCAACTTATACTGTGGGTGGCTCTACACCGGTATTGCCAATAGATTTAACACCAGGCTTAACTCAAGAAGCCTCTATAATTCTGCAACCATATTCCACTCATTCTCTTTTGGTAAAAGTGCAAGACGCCGGTACCGGTCTGCCATTGTCGGATGCCACTGTACATCTTACCGGTACAAATTATGATGAGAGTAGGGTAACCGGTTATGGGTTTGTGCGCCAAACCGACTGGAGTGGAAATAGCGGTCAAGTAGATTATACAAATATTACTCAGTATTTTAGTGATAATGGCAATATAGATAATGATTCTCCTGCAGGAGATCTGAAATTAAGAAAAGTTGGTCAAACTTATTTAAATAGCGGCTGGTTAGAATCTTCTACAATTGATCTTGGCACTGCAGCTAATTTTAATAATATAGTTTTTTCACCTCTATCACAGCCAGCCGAAGCCGGTGTTAACCCAGTTACTTTCCAGCTCGCAACCAGTAATTCCAGCACTCCTAGTCAATGGGATTTTAAAGGACCAGATGGTGAAGATTCTTCATTTTATACAACCACCAGTACTTTAATTTGGAGTGGCCATAACGGCGATAGATATTTAAGGTATAAAGTTTTCCTAAATACCGACGATACTTCTGTTAGTCCAACTCTTTCCGAAGTTGCGTTTACTTATATTACTAGTTGTATCCCGCCAGGCCAGGAGTATTTTGGTAGTCTCTCTGCTTCAACTTACACTTTAGATGTATCGCACGACGGTTATAATACCAACAATGACACGGTAGATGTTAGTGGTAGAACTGAAGTTATAGTTAATATGTCGCCATCAAGTTAGTATGCATATTTTTTTTCAGGATCTAAAAATAGACAGGCGTGGTATTACCCTAGTAGAAGTGCTGGTAACTATTGGTATTTTTTCATTTTTGGTAGTTGGAATCACTTCTCTTTTTTTAACTAGTTGGAAGTACAACAGAATTGTTTGGGAGCAGCTAAAAACTCAAAACGAAGGTCGTAAAGTGACAAGAGATTTTGTAAATGAACTCCGCATTACCTCCCTTTCCAGTGTGGGAGCATACCCGATAGAATCCGCTTCGAGTACTGAGATTGTTTTTTATGGCAATATAGACAGTGATACATATAAAGAAAGAATCAGATATTTTTTATCAGGGAGAACCTTGAAAAGGGGTGTAATAGAACCATCTGGTTCGCCTTTAACCTATGATTCTGCCAATGAAGTTATAGTTGAATTAGCGCACGATTTAATTACTTCCACGCCACCGTTTTCTTATTATGACAGTGATTATTCAGGGTCAGAGGCGCCTCTTTCTAGCCCTGTCGATGTTACTCAAATTCGAGTGGTGGGTATTTCTTTAACTTTGGAAGAAGACCCAAACGCATCACCGGTTCCGTTTTACATAGAATCAAAAGTAATGGTAAGAAATTTGAAAGATAATTAAAATGAATTATGAAGTATGAAGTAAGAATTAAGGACAACAGTCTAGTATAGATGCATGATTCATAATTCATTATTCGAAAAGCTATGCTATTAGAATATATTAAAAATTTAGTAAAAATATTTTCTCACAACAGACGCGGGAACATCCTGCTTGTTGTAATGATTTTTGGTACCATAAGTCTGACTGTGATAGTAATCGGTTTAACCGGTTATGCAGTCTCAGAAAATTCTGCTTCCACCCGAAAACATAACAGTGAAATGGCTTTGCAGATAGCTGATGCCGGGGTAAATTATTATCGTTGGCATCTTGCCCACGCCAAAACTGATTACTATGATGGTAATGGCACTAGCACCCCAGGTCCGTATGTGCATGACTACGAAGATAAAGATGGAAATGTGATCGGCCAATTTTCTTTGGATATAACACCGCCAGCATCCGGTGCATCTATCGTGGTAATAGAATCAACCGGTTGGTTAACAGCCCAGCCAAATAGTCAGGTAAAAATAAAAGCCAGAGTAGGTTTTCCAGCTCTTACCGATTATGCTTTTTTGACAGCCACCGATGCTTGGATAGGTGATACGGAAGTTACTCATGGTAAGTTTCATGCCAACAGCGGCATTCGTTTTGATGGTGTAGGCGATGCTCCTATTACTAGTGCGATGGCTACATATACTTGTAAGGGCAACCAAGGTTGCGGTAATGATGAAAAACCGGGAATCTGGGGCACTGGAGGACCCACTCAATACTGGAGTTTTCCTGTGCCAGCCAAAGATTTTAACGCTGTTACGGCTAGTCTAGCCAACATCGAAGATGAGTCAGATCCGTCCCTAGGCGGTATTAATTTTAGCTCTTCAGGCCAGCAGGGTTGGCGTTTGCAGTTTACCTCTTCTAGTCAAGTAGTTGCTTACAAAGTTCTAACAACCAATTGCTATAAAGCAAAAGATATCGGAAGCAATAGTTGGTTTTGGCCGTGTATAGATGCCGCCACATTTGATTCCGGCACCACTTATGACATGCCGTCAAATGGATACATTTTTGTAAATGATACTGTGTGGGTAGATGGTGTGGTAAAAGGACGTGTTACCGTTGGCACTGCAGCTGGTAAATCCATAATTATCAATGGCAATATTACTTATTCTGCTAAAGATGGTACTGATGTTTTGGGTCTTATTGCTGAACAGAATATTCTTATACCAAAAAATTCTCCCGAGGATTTAGAAATTGACGCTGCTTTGCTGGCTCAAAACGGCGCGGCCAAGCGCTATTACTATTCTAGTAACACAAAAGATAGTTTATTAATATACGGTTCAATTATAACCAACAAAACCTGGACTTGGAGTTGGGTTAATGCAAGTAGTGTAGTTATATCTGGGTATGTAAATACCAACGCCACCTACGATGCCAATCTTACCTATGGTCCGCCACCTGGATTCCCTGTTGGGTCAGAATACAATTTGCTTAGTTGGGAGGTCGTGAAATAGCTTGGCACAAGCTTGCTAAATAAATGGGTTTTGATATACTCTAAAGAGAGTAAATTATTAAATTTTGTATAATCGAAGCGAGTGAGTATGATATATTACAAAAGTAATATATCATCGAGCGAGCGAGATTATATGTGGAATCTATATGTCCAAAATTAGAAAACTCGTTATACCAGTAGCTGGTTTAGGTACTAGATTTCTTCCAGCTACCAAAGCCCAACCAAAAGAAATGTTGCCCGTTATAGACAAACCCATCATTCAGTATGTGGTAGAAGATGCAGTGAAGTCTGGTATTACCGATATTATTATGGTGACTGGTCCTAGCAAAAGAGCGGTAGAGGATCATTTTAGTCCAAATTACGAATTGGTAAATTTGCTCAAAAAACAGGGCAAAGAAGATGTGGCCGAAGAGGTAAAGAAAATTGCCGACATGGCGAACTTTGTTTTTATCAGACAAAAAGGACCGTATGGTAATGGTACCCCGGTGTTATGTGCAAAAAATATAATCGGCAACGAACCGTTTGCTGTTATGTGGGGAGATGAGTTTTTTTATACACCCGAAAAACCCCAGCTACAACAACTTATTGAGGTATATGAAAAATACGGTGATCCGGTAGTGACTGCTTGTAGAGTTAGTAAAGAAGATACAAAAAAATACGGAATAATCGATGCTTTGGAGGTAGAAAAAGGCATTTATCAAGTTAAAAAAATTATAGAAAAACCCGGTCCAGAAAAGGCACCTTCTAATTTGGCTATGCTGGGAGGGTTTATTTTAACTCCGGATATCTTTGAAGCATTAGAAAAAACTAAACTGGGTAAAGATGGAGAACTTTGGTTGGCAGATGCTCATGAAAAAGTTTTAAAAAAGAGACCTTACTATGCTTGTTTAGTAGATGGCACCTATTATGACACCGGATCCAAGCTCGGATATCTAAAAGCCAATGTAGACTTTGCTTTGCGAGATAAAAAATTATCCAAAGACTTTAGAGATTATTTGAAGAGTGTGATATAATATCTTTTGTAATAAATCTATATTTTGTCACGATCGTTTATGCTAAAAAAACTTCTTCCTATTTTAGCAGTAGTCATCACATTACCTCTAGTTGGTTTAGGTTGCAAAGGATTATCCAAAGAGCAGGTAGCAGCTACGGCGCCTGTGATTTTGGAGTACTGGACTGTCTTTGATGACGTAGATGCGATGCAAGTGCAGATAGATAAATTTAAAGCAGATCGTCCATATATTACTGTAAATTTAAAACAACTCCAAGCTTCCGAGTTGTATCCGCGTCTTTTAGAAGCTTTAGCCGAAGATCGTGGGCCAGATATAATCTCGGTCCGTAATCGTTGGATGAGTTTTTATAAGCCAAAGTTGGATCCAATGCCAGCTAGTGTGCCAGATACTACCAAAAGAGTGGTAAAATCTACTTTGGGCACAGAAACTATTGTAAATACCGTTACACAAAACATGCCTAACCTGGTTCAATTAGACAGAGAATATGTTCAGGCAGTCAAAAACGACGTAGTGATGGACGAAAAAATCTATGGATTGCCATTGTCTTTGGAAAACATGGCTATATATTATAATAAAGATTTGCTAGACAGAGCAGGAATTGCAGAACCGCCAAAGACCTGGGACGATTTTCAGATAGCTGTCAAAAAAATCACAAAATTTGATAAAACTTCCGGTAAAATTTTGCAATCAGGAACTGCCTTGGGCACAGGCAGTAATATTTCTGGTTTTGAAGATATAATTTATATTCTTTTCAAGCAAAGCGGTATTAATTTTGTAAATAAAAACGGACAAGCAACATTTGCTACCGTGGCTCAAAATCAAGAAAATCCAGCCATGTCGGTAATGGATTTTTATACAGATTTTGCCAATCCTAGCCGCGACACTTACTCTTGGAACGATGCGATGGATCCTTCTTTGGAAAAATTTGTAAATGGATCCCTTGCTTTCTTTTTTGGTTATAGTTACCACTTACCAGCTATCAAAGCGCGTGCGCCACAGTTAAATGTGGTTGTTTTACCAATGTTGCAACTCAACCCAGAACAACCAGTCAATGTTGCTAATTATTGGGTGCAATCTGTTACAGATAAGTCCAAGCACAAAAACGAAGCTTGGGCGTTGGTTAATTTTTTGGCTCATTCCAAAGCTACCAAAGAATATCTAGATCAATCAGGACGTCCTTCGGCCCTGCGCGCCTATATTGCCGGACAGTTAGACAATAATGATTTGTACCCTTTTGCATCTCAGATTTTGATTTCCGATAGTTGGTACAAAGGCAAAGATTACGATGCTGCTGTTAGGGCGTTGGGAGATATGAGCCGTGAATGGCTTTTGCCAGCCTCGCAACCAGGCCGAGAAATGCAATGGAGACAAGATATTTTAAATAGAGCTGCGGCTAAAATAAATCAAACATTATGAGTCGTGCCTCAAAAATTGTATTATTTTTTATAGTGACTTTTTCGGTATTTTTTAACACTGCTTATGTTTTTGCGCAAACGGAAAGTAAGTTTATCCCTGATTGTGTTTTAAGAAATCCTACAGGCATCAATCGTGGAGCAGACGAAGGTGAATGTCGCAGTATTAGTATTTATGTTATTTTACTTTTAAATGTAGCTAATTATTTATTTGGTATAGTGGGTGCTTTGGCCCTGCTATTTTTTATTTATGGCGGTTTTACTCTCATCATCTCCAGAGGAAATTCCGAACAAACCAAAAAAGGTATAGAGATTATTACCGCCGCAGTAATAGGTCTAGTTATAGTTTTTGGCGCATATATGTTGGTCCAATTTTTGGGTAAAGCCGTCGGTCTCAAAGGACCATTTATGCTTAACTAAAAGTAGTATGAGTTTTGTTGTTAAATATATAAGATTTTACAAGTTGTTAGTTTTTTTGTTTGCATTATTTTTTTGGTTCAATCCTTCGTTGGTTGGTGCGCAGACGTCTATAGAAGTTGGGTGTTTAAAAACAAATGGAAGTTGTGAAAAAATTAACGTTACTGGCTTTAGTGTAGCCAGCGAACAATGTGTGGCGCAATATGGTTCAGGAACTCGCGCAATATTGGAGGGATGTAACAATTATGGGTGTGTTGGACTGACCGGAGTTTGTATACCTATTACGGCATCAGATTGGGTTGAAGGGCAAAGAATTTGTGACAACCTCGATAGTGCGGGGGATGAATTCTCGGCACTGCCTTGTAATAGGCGAGAACAAGAGTGGGGCTGTGAAAAACCAGATGGAACTTGTGTAGATATAAAGGATGTTGATGTTATAAGCGCGGGTAAAAAGTGTGCGGCAGAATATGGCGCGGGCTCGATCCAGCATCTAATGCCTTGTGGTGTTGAACGGCCGTACGCTTGTTTTAAACAAAGCGATGATGACTGTGTTGTGGTAGAAGCAAATACCCAGTATCGCGCGTCTACTCTTTGTAAGGAGAGGTGCACCGGTACAAATCTTAGCTGTTATGTAAAGTTTGAATTGGCGGCCTGTCCAGACAATCCTGCGGAAGGTACATCGCTAGTTGGTTTGCAGTCGTCTGCGGAGTCTATTTTAAATAAAGCCAAATTAAGTTCCCCGGCTAGTTTAATTAAACGGTTTATTAATTTATTAATGGCCTTTATTGGTTCTATCACTTTGGTTTTGTATGTTTTTGCAGGCGTGTTGTGGCTAACAGCTAGTGGTGCCACAGATAGAGTAGAGAAAGCCAAAAAAATCTTGGTTTGGACAACTTTAGGGGTAGCGGTAATGTTGTTTAGCTATATGTTGGTAAGCTTTTTGTTTGAGATTATTCCAAAGTAGTATATAAATGTCAGAATCTATATAGTTTCATGTATGAAAAAAATTTCTTTAGTAATCATTTTTAGCCTATCGTTCCTCTTTGGAATTTTTGAGAGTAAAGATGCGTTGGCGCTAATTTCGTGCAGATGCCAACAGACACTCACGGCTATTTCTTCTGAACCGCGCAGTATTTGTCAAGACGATCTTGATTACCAGGATTGTAGTCAGCTAGTATCTAGTGTAATAGCTGCAGACCCAACAGTTACCATTACTTGTGTTACTTTGAACAATACCTATTGCAATGGTTCACCTAGAGCAGTGGGAGGTGAAGAATCTGCTGCCGGCGGACAAGGTGGTCAGGCATCAGGTGAGTCTACAGGCTGTGAACCTGGGCGGAATGGTCAAGAAGTTTGCAAATTAACAAATCCTATCGCTTCTACCGAAGTCTCACAAATTGTTAGCACAGTTATCAAAGCGATGTTGGGTATAATTGGCGGTCTTACACTGCTTATGTTTGTTTATGGTGGTTTTAGATGGCTCACCTCTGCTGGTAATCCGGAAAAAGTAAAGTCTGGTTCACAAACTATGATTTGGGCAGTAATTGGCGTGATGCTAGTTTTGGCAAGTTATATATTATTATCCACCTTCTTGGATTTCTTGACTGGGAAAGCTACATAAGGTGTGATATAATGTAAAAAGTTAGTTTTAAGTTTTGCTATATGATATACACTCGAAAGGGGGTGACAATATGATGAAATTGAAACAAGTGTTTGCAACTTTGGGCGTACTTTCTATGTTAGTACCTTCAGTAGCAATGGCTCAAATTATTACTTCCCAAGATTTGGGAATCCAATACGGTGCCGCTACTGGTCTAGGACAGCAAGACGTTCGCGTTACTATCGCTAGAATTATCAGAGTAGCAATGGGCTTACTCGGTATCGTAGCAGTAGTAATCGTACTTATCGGTGGTTTTAAATGGATGACCGCTGGTGGAAGTGAAGACGGTGCAACAGAAGGAAAACAATGGATTTTCTCCGGTATTATCGGTTTAGCCATTATTTTATCCGCTTACGCATTAGCCACTTATGTAATCAACAGTTTGGTTACAGCAACTACCGCCCCATAAGTAGATCTACTTATACAGAGAAAAAGCGCGCTTGTTCTGTTGTTGTTTACAGCAGGCAAGCGCGAGTTCTCTGTGACAAGCAAAGTAAATTTAGATTTTAGCTTTACTCCGGTTAAAGTGGAGAAATCCCTTAAACACTAATTATAGATAATTAGAGCGTAAGGAATCTCTCGGCTTAATTTATTCCGTAGGGTGCTAGGGGATAATAAAATAATACATATGAGGAGGTTTGCAAAACTATTTATATCTTTGGTGGTAGTCGCTGGAGCGATGGTACCTTTTTTTGTGTTTGCCGACAGTTTTGGTTTGCGAGATGCTGCCCCTAGCGGATTGATTGGCAGTGGTTCAAGTGTAAGTGCAAATAAGGCTTTGCCAGAATTAATTGGTTCTGTGGTAGGAGCGGTACTTTCTTTTGTAGGTATTATATTTTTCTTGCTTATTTTGTATGCGGGCATTATGTGGATGACTGCCTTTGGCAATGAACAAAAAGTTGAAAAAGCCAAAGATATAGTGCAGCATGCGGCCATAGGGTTGGTTATAGTTTTGGCTGCTTATGCAATTTCCAAATTTGTTTTTGGTGCGTTGGCAGGGGCCACTACTGGCGGTAGTTCCTCAACCACTATTGGTTGTTGTTTTAATTCTAGAACTAATAGGCGAGTGTCAACTTTAGAAGCAAACTGCGTGCCCGACGAGAATGATCCTAGAACATGGACTGCAGGAGCATGTCCTCCACCCGTTCTTGGATGTTGCTATACTACATCTGCGCCAGTTGTATGCGATCAAAATGTAGAGGAATCAACTTGTACTACTACAGGCGTTGCTTGGCAAGCGGGATCATGTCCGGCGACCTGCCTTTAAGGCTATTTATTTTATTTTAATTTTTTCACCTACTTTGTATATAAGGACTAAAGCCCATATATACTCACTCGTTCAAAAATAATTAAATAAATTCAATTATTTTATTCACTCATTTCGTATATATCTACGATATATACTCGTTCGCTCGAAATTAAATCAAAAACATTTAATTTAATTTTCTCACTCACCTTGTATATGAAAAAAATACTCCTAACATTAGCTGTAATTTTTACCATGGCTTTGCCAGTCCTGGCTTCGGCTCAAGGACTAAAAAACGCTAGTGACATGCTAAGCAAAATAGGTGGGGCAAGTGGAGAAAAAATAGGTGTTTCTGGAAATCTTGCAGATAGCGTTGCCACCGTTATAAAAACAGTTTTAGCTCTGGTTGGTACGGTATTTTTGGTTCTTACCATATATGCAGGTGTAATGTGGATGACAGCTCAAGGAGAAGAAAGTAGAGTAGAAAAAGCAATGGAAATTTTAAAAGCAGCGGTCGTCGGTCTGGTTATTATAATGTCTGCGTATGCTATTACTTATTTTGTTACTTCCAAACTTACAGACGTTACCACGACCTCAGGTCAAAACTCAACTCAGAGAGGCTGTTGTTTCAGGCCAACTTATGCGGTATGTGCGCCTGACACTTTAGAGTCAGAGTGTAATATTGCCGGTGGAAGTTTATGGACCGCCGGAGCTTGTTCATCAAACTGTCCTTAAATAGTATATGTTTAAAAAATATTTTTTAATTTCTATAGTAGTTCTAAACTTTATTTTTGTGCCAATGCGCTTTGCCTTGGCTCAGGATTTATCTCAAGATATTGCAGACAAAGCCGGTTATGGACCGACAAATAGCTCCAGCCTTTCAACAACGATTGGTAAAATTATCAAAATAGTTTTGGGGCTCTTGGGTACTATTTTTTTGGTACTTACTGTATATGCAGGCGCGTTGTGGCTTACAGCAGCCGGAGAAGAAAGCAAAGTAGAAAAAGCAATGGGTATTTTGAAAACCGCCGTTATTGGTTTGGTAATTATTTTAGCGGCATATAGTATTACCTATTTTGTTTTAGATAAGCTTTTTGAAGCAACTCTGTCGTAATTGATTACGTTTTATTTAGTATATATGTCCAAACTATCTTCAATCTTTTTTTCTATATTGGCAGTTTCTTGCCTTGTTAATCCAATGCAAGTGTCTGCAGCGACTTCTTCTATACGTGAAGAAGCATTTGGTCAGTTGGGTGCTGCTGGTGGAACTGGTGGGGCAGGCCTTAGTAGTACTGACCCTCGTGTTTTGGCTGCTAGAATTATAAAAGTAGCCCTAAGTATTATAGGTACTATATTTTTGGTACTTGTAGTATATGCTGGATTTTTGTGGATGACAGCTGGGGGAGAAGAAGGCAAAATAGAAACAGCTAAAAAATTATTGTATGACGGGGTAATTGGGTTGGCGATAATTCTTTCTGCCTATGCTATTACCTATTTTATTTTTGACGTTGCCCTAAAAAGTTCTACAGGTAGCGGGCAGCAAAATCAGAGTAATTCTACTTTTTGTTTGCAGAATCCGTTGGATCCAAGCTGTACTCAATAAAAACAATTTAAATCATCAAGGCTTTGTCCAAAATAATCTTACTCGGATCTGGGTAAGATTTTTTGTTTATGGAAGTTGGATTGCTTAATATATATTGTATTTTTTTTACCAAATCATTATCGGATTTTGCGCTTAAGCCAAAATGGTTTTTTTCTAAATAGCTGGTGTTATAATCTTCTTGGCCAGGTATTGGATTAATGATAATAATTGGTTTTTGTAAGAATAGAGCTTCGGAAACTGTTAGGCCACCGGCCTTGCCGACTATTATGTCGGAAATTTTCATTAACTCGTCTATATTTTCTACGTTTTCAAAAATAGTAAAATTTGTATGTTCTACAGTTTTGAATTGTTCCAAGTCGTCTAAGTTTCTTTTTTTGTTTTTTCCGGCAATAGCTACAATGTTAAGCGCTGTGCCAAAATTATGGTTTAAAATTTTATTTATAGCTAGGGCGGGGCTTACCTTGCCCCTAGAAGTTGGCATAAATAAAATTATAGGGTTATTATTTTTAATGTTAAATTTATCTCTCAACTTGGAGATATCTTTTTGTTCAAAGAAATTTGGGTGAATAGGTATGCCACTGACGGTAGATTGTATATGGAATTTACCCAGCTCAATTTTTATCTCTTCCGTGGCTACAAAAAAATTTCTGTTTTTTGGTGTGAGCCAAATTTTATGAGCATGATAATCGGTGATTACGGTATCAATAGGAGTAGATATTTTATTTGGTAAAATAAGCGATGGTAAGAAATGCGTAGAAATTATCAAATCCGGCTTATATTCTTCTATTTTTTTAATCAATTTTCTACTGCCAATTCGTATGATGGGTGAAACAGCTCTAAATACTATTTGAGCAAGCCAGGAGTTGGTGAGGTAGTATAGAAGTTTGTAAGAAAACGGAATTAGGTTGGAAAATAAATTATAAAAAGAAACAAGGTATATACGAGATATACCATCTAGATAGTCTGCCATATCTATATGAAGTACCTCTACGTTTGGGTAGAGTTTGTCGCAGGTAAGCCGCAGGGCTTCTGCAGCCCGAAGATGACCTGATCCGGTAGAGCAAGATATGATAAGTAGCTTTTTACTGTTTAGCATATCTGTGTTCTTTTATTTGGGGTGGCCTACGGGAGTTGAACCCGTGTTGCGAGATCCACAATCTCACGTAATAACCGTTATACCAAGGCCACCATATAAACGATAACTTCCTGTGTTCCCAGTAGGAATCGAACCTACACATCCAGCTTAGAAGGCTAGTGTCCTATCCATTAAACGATGGGAACATTTTAAATAACATTGTATGTAAGGTAGCTTATGCGCCTAAGGCGCACCCGCCTTTGGCGGGGAAGGCTAGCGTCCCCCGCCCGAACGACTGACGTCATTCAGTCGGGCGGGTATCCATTAAACGATGGAGACATCGTATAAACTCAGAAAAAGCAAAGCTATTCTACCTTATTTTTACAGATTAATCAAGGTGTGCTAATATAACTACTATAATTTACAATTTTTCCTATGTTTAAGAAACTACTCTTTGTCTTTCTTTTTTCCCTTATGCTGCTTGGTTCTGTGTTGCCAGCAGCAGCTCAGTTTGGCCTAAAAGAAACTGCTAGCAAAGCTCAGTATGGTGAATCCACCGATATATATACTACTATCGGAGATATTGTAAACGTGGTTTTGTCCTTTACTGGCATTATCTTCTTGGCTATTATTTTTTATGGAGGTTTGCGCTGGATGACTGCTCGTGGTGATGAGGCAAAGATAACAAAAGCCAAAGAGGCTATGTATGCAGCTATTATAGGGTTCATTTTAGTCACGGCTGCTTACGCGCTTTCCTCCTTTGTCATCGGTAGGCTTACAAGCTAAAACAACTATCACGCTATTGACATTTTCTCAATTCTAAGCTATTCTGGCTGTATTAACATCACTCCATTATTGGAGGCGGACTGCCACGAAACATACTCATGGCTAGCTCGTTAACTTAAACATTCGTATGCTAGACAAAAAGAAAAAGCAGCAAATTATCAAGAAATTTCAGCTGCACGAAGGCGACACTGGTTCAAATGAAGTCCAGATTGCCATATTGGCTGCAGAGATAGACGAGCTTGCTGGTCACTTAAAAACTCACGCCAAAGACCACTCTTCTCGCCGAGGTTTGTTACGCAAAGTAAGTAGCCGCAGAAACTTAATGCGCTACCTAAAGAAAGAAAACCCAGAGAGTTACGAAGAGCTTGTAAAAAAACTTAAAATCAAACCGGTAAAGGTAATTGCCAAACCGGATGGATCCACAGTTGAAATAGAAGAAGACCTAAGCGATGATGTGGATATAATCGCCAAGAATCATGACGCAATTAGCTAATAAAAGACGAAACACTCTTAAACACCCCGACCAGAGAGTAGGGGTGTTTATTGATGTGCAAAATATGTACTACAGTGCCAAAAATTTGTTTGGCGCTAAAGTAAATTTTGGCAACATTGTAAAAGAAGCCACCGCTGGTCGCAAACTTATCCGCGCCATTGCTTATGTGGTTAGTACAGAGAGTAAAGAAGAGCAACCGTTTTTTGATGCTTTGTACAACCTTGGCATAGAAACCAAAGACAAACCATTGCAAATTTTCTTGGGCGGTGAAAAGAAAGCCGACTGGGATGTTGGGCTTGCTGTAGACGCAATACGTTTTTCCTCTGCGCTAGATGCTATCGTTTTGGTAAGTGGTGATGGTGACTATGTGCCGCTGGTAGATTATTTAAGAGGTCAGGGAAAACAAGTAGAAGTAATGTCTTTTGGTGGTACTGCTTCGGGTAAATTAATAGAAGAAGCAGATGATTTTATAGATTTAAGCCAAGACAAAGCGAAGTTTCTGATTGCAGACAAAAGATATACACCTGTTAAAAAAGTTTTTCCTCCAAAAAAAGTTTAACAAACTGTTCGTTGTCATTCTGAGTGAAGTGAAGAATCCCTTTTGTTCGAACCAGATGGATCCTTCACTCCGTTCAGGATGACAGATGACGAATTAAATAATTAATATAGAAGTTGGTTTGAGGACACATAGACCTTTTTGGTCTGTAGCTCTCAAATCATCTTCCGCCCGCCGTCGCTACCGCCGCCGTTAAAACTATGGCGGTTGAAAAAAGCTATGGCGCGGCAAGAAAGTCCTGAAGGTAAAGCCTTTGGGGTAAAAACATATGGCAGTAAAAAATTGGTCCATGGAATGGGGAGGAAGAACTCTCTCTGTGGAAACAGGTAAATTGGCTCTACAGGCCAATGCTTCTTGTGTAGTAACTTATGGAGAAACAGTTTTCTTAGCTACTGCTACAATCAGCAAAAACACTCGCGACGGAATAGATTTTCTTCCGCTCATGGTAAACTTCGAAGAGAAGTTATATGCAGCCGGCAAAATCAAAGGCAGTCGTTTTATAAAGCGTGAAGGCCGCCCAAGCGATGATGCTATTTTGTCTGGTAGATTAGTAGACAGAGCTATTCGTCCGCTTTTCAATGAAAGTTTGCGCAATGATGTTCAGGTAATTCTTACCGCTCTATCTTTTGATGGAGAAGTTGATTCGCAGATTCCAGCTATGGTAGCTGCTTCTGTAGCTTTGTCTATTTCTTCTATTCCTTGGAAGGGTCCAATTGGTGGTGTGCGCGTAGGATCTGTAGACGGTAACTGGAAAATCAATCCGACCATTGCCGAAAGACAAACTAGTACGGTAGATATTGTGGTAGCTGGCACTCCGGAAAAAGTAATTATGGTAGAGGCTGCCTGTAAAGAAACTTCAGAAAAGGATGTTATAGAAGCTATGCAATTTGGCGCCAATCAAATGGCTCCGCTCATTGATTTTATAAATAAAATTCAATCAGAAGTAGGTTTGCCAAAAATGACTTCTGCCGACACCGAAAGCGAAACAGAAATTGCTTTGAAGAAAGCAGAAAAAGACGCAGACGAATTGGTAGCTAGTCACGTAGAAGACTGGATTTTCAATTCTCCTAAAGTAGACAGAAGAGAACGAGTAGAATTGGTAAATAAGTTTAGCGACGCCATAAAACAAATGTTGGTAGAAAAAGAAACCAGCGAAACCGTAATGAAAATTGTTTTGGGCAGAGTAAAAATTTATGTAGAAAAATATATTACCGAACAAATCTTAAAAAATAATCAACGTTTAGATGGTCGTGGTATTACTGATGTTCGCGCTCTTAGCGCCGAAGTTGGTTTACTTCCCCGTACTCATGGGACTGGTATGTTTATGCGTGGTGATACTCAAGTATTATCTGTAGTTACTCTTGGCGCTCCTGGTGATGTGCAGACTGTAGATACTATGGAAGAAGATGGTACCAAACGCTACATGCACCACTATAGCGACACCCCAGCTACCTATGGCGAAACTGGCCCACTTCGTGGACCGGGCAACAGAGCTATTGGTCACGGTGCTTTGGCCGAAAGAGCATTAGAGCCTATGCTTCCTCCAGAATCAGAATTCCCTTACGCTATGCGCGTAGTATCCGAAGTTCTTGGATCCAATGGTTCTAGTTCCATGGCTTCTGTTTGTGGATCTACACTTGCTCTTATGGATGCTGGTGTACCAATCAAGAAACCAGTAGCTGGTATTGCTATGGGATTGGCAAGCGACAAAAGTGGTAACTGGAAAGTTATTACTGACTTGCAAGATGTAGAAGACGGCCCAGGTGGAATGGACTTCAAAATCGCTGGTACTGCAGATGGCGTAACAGCAATTCAAATGGACACCAAGACCGAAGGCTTAAATTGGGAAATTGTAAAACAAACTTTCTCTCAATCCAAAGAAGCCAGAGTTAAAATTTTGGGCTTCATGAATAATATTCTTTCTGCACCTCGTGCCGAAATGTCCAAATATGCTCCTCGCATTGTTACTATTAATATCAACCCAGACAAGATTCGCGACGTTATCGGCCCAGGCGGAAAAATGATCAACAAAATTATTGCCGAGACTGGTGTATCAATTGACATCGAAGACGACGGTCGTGTGTTTGTTACTTCTTCCGATTCTGTTGGTATGGAAAAAGCCGTACAGTGGGTAAAAGAATTAACTCACGAAGTAACTGCCGGAGAAGTATACGACGGTACAGTCGTTCGTCTAGAGGACTTTGGCGCTTTTGTACAAGTTCTTCCTGGTCAAGACGGCTTGGTGCACGTAAGTGAAATTGCTTGGACACGCACCAACAGCCCAAGTGATGTTTTGCACATCGGTGATGTAGTAAAAGTTGTAGTAAAAGAAATAGACAGCATGGGCAGAATAAACTTAAGCATGAAACAATTACTTCCTAAACCAGAAGGATATGTAGATCAGCCAAGATTTGAACGACCTCCGCGTACTGGCGGTGGATCTGGTGGAAGCCGTGGCGGACACGGTGGTGGCAGAGGAAGATAAACAAAATTAAATTAATAAAAGATCAATCTCGAGAGTCGGGGTTGATTTTTTATTTATTATATGGTTAAATTGTACGGGAAAAAAGGAGGTCGGGCCATGAATCAATATTTGAAAGAAGTGAAGTGGGTCGAGGTTCGGCCAACCCAAGAAGAAGCATCAGAGAAACTCAGCGGAGTTCGTGCCGAAAATTCTGGGTTAAGAATGGAAGTTCGGGTTTTATATACCATGGAACATGGTAGGCATGTAGCCATTACGGTATGTGATAAGCAAAGCTTATTGATTATTAAGGAGAGGATTCTGTTGAAGCTAAACTCTTCTGTTCATGAGTCGTTTGCAGAAGGTAAACGGCGAGCAGAAAAGTTTGCAGATACTTGGCTAGGAATGCTAGTTAAAAATTGAAGAGAAAGTTATGGGGCGATAAATCTCGTCCCAAAATTATGCCGCGGTGGTGAAATTGGTAGACACGCCAGCCTTAGGAGCTGGTTCTCGCAAGGGAATGAGAGTTCGAGTCTCTCCCGCGGCACATAAGAGCAACACAATAATTTGTGTTGCGACAAGAGACGAGAACGCCGGAGCGATGTTCGGCGACGCAGGCGGGCGAGCCGAACCGCGAGGCGGTGGCTAGACAAAATTTTCGGAAGAAAATTTTAGTCGAAGCCGAGTCTCTCCCGCGGCACATAAGAGCAACACAATAATTTGCGTTATTGCTAAATGCATGGAAACCTCACCAGACACATTATTCGTCGCGTTAGAATACGACAAAAATTTACCTAAACTTGATCTCCACGAAGTAAGACCAGAAGACGTAGAAAATGAAGTTTTTAATTTTTTGTTGGAGCAAATAAATAAGGAAGGTTACAAAGCCCAAATTATTTATGGTCGTGGTGGTGCCGGAGTTTTGAGAGAAAAAACAATAGAGTTTTTGAACAAAAATATGGTGGAACCTAATCCGGCCCTTAAACTGGTAAAAACTTGGAAAGAATCATCTTTGGCCGATGCTGGAGGCAGGTGTTTGGTTTTGCTAGAGGAATAATTTTTTTCCAAAAAATCACAGCCAGTCATTGACCGGAGCCTTATTTGGTGGTAGTGTCGGATTAACAGCAAAGGAGAATTGCGATGACTTCAAAAATCGAATCCATTAAGGATAAAGACCAGGTTGGTCAATTGCTAAGCGTGAACGCTAGCTTGTCTTCGGATGCTCAGTCCAAGATCTTGGACATTGTTGCTCAGTCAGGGGCAATTTTGAAAGCGCACTTTGCTTTTCTGGATTGTCACTCTACTCACATGCTACGGTTCAATCATATTGGTCGTATGCACAGCGAGTGTGATTATCTGGCCAGCCTGTTGGTGGAGCAGGCCGGTATTGATCCGGACGCAGAAACCCCTTTGAAAGTTCTTGCTGCAGAATCTGCAGGAATGTTCTTGGGTAGTTCGGTGGCCGAGTTGTGTGTTGTTAACAAGAAGAACCGTTTCAAGAAATTGGTTCTGGCACGCTGTGGTCTGGTGGATCGCCGTCCTCAGGTTGATGCTGGTTTTACATTGGGAAAGATCAATCCCGGTAATCGTGTGGTCGTGGTTAGTGACATTTCTCGCACTGGTGCATCGGTAGAAAACATGGTCAAGATAGTGCGTCGCCACAAGGCGACAGTGGAAGTCGTGCTTCTTTTTGCCACTTGCAACGATGCTGAGCACGAGCAGCGTATGGTGGATTTGGGTGTTAATTCATATCGTTTGGCAGAGCTCAAGTTAGAGACTAGCCAAAAAGACAAATGTCCGGGGTGCTATAGCGGTGCAAATATTGAGCCTGTCTCAATGCTCATTTAAATGACGGAGGAGGGTTGTGTTAGAGGCGGTATGGTTAGCCCAGCCGCTTATATATTTATCCCCATTTTATCCATATCTATAGGACTTGACAGACTTTTAGATATTAGCTATAATCGTCTGTACATATAAAGTCTCGATCCATTCGAGAGCCAAGTCCACAAATCTAAACATTTGGACCTCTGGGTAAATCTAAGTTTAGCCGATCAAATCGGCGTTATCACAAATGATAAACAAAACTAAAATTTTACTCTAGGTACCAAGTGGAAAAATCTCAAAATTGAGACCGCTTGAAGGCGGTCGTTGTGTTTTTTAAAAGCAGTTTAAAAATATTTCAAACGAAGCGAGAAATTTAAAAATAAATTTTTCACTTTGGCTGAAATGAAAGTTCCGGTTGAAACGCGTGTACGTTGACAATTCATTAGTCAATTCAACAATAATAGGGTATGTAGTTCCCAAATATAAGTTTGGGATACCTTGATGTCGGGCTACGGTTTGATATCAAGTTAATGCTACACAAAACACGATGAATCCGGAGATTCTTAATAGGAAATCTCCAGTGGAGAAGCACTTTTTAGTGCTTTAGTCGTGCGCAATTAAATAAGAGTGTATGGTGAATGCCTTGACACCAAAAGACGAAGAAGGACGTGGCAGGGTGCGATAAGCCTCGGCGAGCTCCCAAGCAAGCTTTGACCCGAGGATTTCCGAATGGGGAAACCCGGCTTCGACGTAAGTCGAAGTCATCTTATACTGAATTCATAGGTGTAAGAAGAAGACCTGGCGAAGTGAAACATCTCAGTAGCCAGAGGAAAATAAATCGAAGAGATTCCCCCAGTAGTGGCGAGCGAAAAGGGAAAAGTCTAAACTATATAAATGTTTTTATGGTAATAGGTTGGTCTTCGGATTAACTTTGAACTGTGATTTAAAGGACAGACCGTTGTTTATATAGTGTTGTAAGACAGTAGCGTCGACTTTCTGTATGTCGAGTGAAAATTTGATTCTTAGTAAAATGTTCTGGAAAGAACAACCAAAGAAGGTAACAGTCCTGTATATAAAAATTATCAAATTATCATTGCTATTGTTCTTGAGTAGGGCGAAACTCGTGAAATTTCGTCTGAATTTGGGCCGACTATGGTCTAAGACTAAATACTTTTGGTGATCGATAGTGGACAAGTACCACGAGGGAAAGGTGAAAAGTAGCCCGGAGAGGGCGATGAAATAGTATCTGAAACCGTACACTTACAAAGAGCGGGAGTCCGTAGTGTCGCAAGACACTGGATGACCGTGTTCCTATTGAAGAATGAGCCTGCGAGTATGTTGTGTGTCGCAATGCTTAAGCCCCTCTGGGGTGGAGGCGCAGCGAAAGCGAGTCTTAACGGGCGCTAAGTGGCACGCATATAACCCGAAACCGGGTGAGCTATCCATGACCAGGATGAACCTTTTAGAAATAAAAGGGGAGGTCCGAACTCACGAGCCGTGCAACACTCGGAGATGAGTTGTGGATGGGAGAGAAATTCTAATCGAACTCGGTGATAGCTGGTTTTCCTCGAAATATATCTAGGTATAGCCTTAAGTGTTCCTGCTGGTGGTAGAGCACTGGATGAGAATTGGGTCCTTCGGGATACCGTTTTTAATCAAACTCCGAATACCAGTAGCCAAACTTAGGAGTCAGGCAGTGGGGGCTAAGCTTCATTGCCAAAAGGGGAACAGCCCAGATCGCTAGCTAAGGTCCCTAAATCTACATTAAGTGTAACGAAGGTGGTTTTAATTCTCAAACAACCAGGAGGTTGGCTTAGAAGCAGCCATCCTTTAAAGAAAGCGTAATAGCTCACTGGTCAAGAGTTTTAGCGCCGAAAATGTACGGGACTAAAATGTAGTACCGAAGCTGCGAACTTACCGCGGAGAACTTTAAATTCTAACAACAAAAATTAACATTTCTCTGTAAATTTAAAAAATTTATTTTTTAAATTTACAGCAAATGATTAAAACAAAATGTAGTTAGTTAGAAAGTAGAGTTCTCCGTGGTAATTGGTAGAGGAATGTTCTTTATGCGCTGAAGCCGTAGGCGTGAGCCGCGGTGGAGTGTAAAGAAGTAAGAATGCAGGCATAAGTAGCAAAAAGGCAGGTGCGAATCCTGCCCGCCGAAAATCCGAGGTTTCCTGGGCAACGCGAATCGTCCCAGGGTTAGTCGGTCCTAAGGCCAGGCCGAAAGGCGTAACCGATGGAAGAGCTGGTTAATATTCCAGCACTGTGCATAGTTTGGTTTTTATTGCACATCTTTAAGCTTTTAGCGTATTTTGGTTATATACGTGTCGCAAGACGGAGACGAAGCCTTCGGGTAGAGTCAACTAAAGGTGGCGAGGTGTCTAGAAAAGATAAAAATCGTTAAGCTATGTATAACCGTACCGTAAACCGACACAGGTGGATAGGTCGAGTAGACCAAGGCGCATGAGAGAACCCTCGTTAAGGAACTCTGCAATACAACGGCCGTAACTTCGGGATAAGGCCTGCCCATAGCAATATGGGTTACAACAAAAGACCAGCTGCGACTGTTTACCAAAAACACAGCTCCCTGCTAAATCGTAAGATGATGTATAGGGGGTGATGCCTGGCCAGTGTCAGAACGTTAAGGGGAGAGGTTAATCGCAAGATGAAGCCTTGAGCCGAAGCGCTGATGAACGCCGGCGGTAACTATAACCGTCCTAAGGTTGTGGATTCAAGCAATTGAGTTCACTAGGATTGGGACGATTATAGCAAATAGTAAACAGTGACAAAAAATAATTACCATTGCAGATAATTAATTTTTTAAAGCCATTTAAAAAAGCTGCCTTATTTTATAGCAATATAAAATATAATCCGATCATAGCTATATGCTGGGAAAACTCAACGAAAGTTGAGAGGATCAGCAGGGAAGGCCAACAAAGTGTTGGAACCCTCAGAGACTAAACGCTATGCTCCGTCAAAAACGGATGAAGATAGAGTCCATTGTAGAGGAATCAATAAGCGAAATTCCTTGTCGGGTGAGTTCCGACCCGCACGAATGGCATAACGATGGCTGGACTGTCTCAACGAGGGACTCAGTGAAATTGCAAGGGAGGTGAAGATGCCTCCTACCCGTAACTAGACGAAAAGACCCCGTGAAGCTTTACTACAATTTGATATTGGTATAAGAATAAATCTGTTGAGAGTAGGTGGGAGCCGCAAGGCGACGATGAGACACCACCCTTACTTGTTTTTATGCCTAATTTCCCGACATGAATCTGCCGGGGAAAACAGTGTCTGATGGGTAGTTTAACTGGGGCGGTTGCCTCCTAAAATGTAACGGAGGCGTTTACAAAGGTCAGCTTAGCTCGGATGGAAATCGAGCTGGACGCGCAAACGCAAAAGCTGGCTTTACTGCAAGACCTACAAGTCGAGCAGTTACGAAAGTAGAAGTTAGTGAACCGACCACCTCAAATAGGAGAGTGGAAGATCAACGGATAAAAGCTACTCCGGGGATAACAGGCTGATCGGACCCGATAGTCCTTATAGACGGTCCGGTTTGGCACCTCGATGTCGGCTCATCGCATCCTGGGACTGAAGAAGGCCCCAAGGGTTTGGCTGTTCGCCAATTAAAGCGGTACGCGAGCTGGGTTCAGAACGTCGTGAGACAGTTCGGTCTCCTATCTGTTACGGGCGTAGAATGTTGAGAAGGCTCTTTCCTAGTACGAGAGGACCGGAAAGAACAAATCTCTGGTGTACCAGTTGTCCTACCAAGGGCATTGCTGGGTAGCTATTATTTGGCACGGATAAACGCTGAAAGCATATAAGCGTGAAGCCGTCTTCAAGATTAACATTCGTTATAGACCCCTTGTAGATTACAAGGTTGATAGGCTCTATGTGTAAGCATCGTAAGGTGTTAAGCTGAGGAGTACTAATCGGTCGAGCGCACGAAAGAAGCACTAAGTAGTGCTTTGACTACAAAAATCCTTCGTCTGATTTTTGTAGAGACCCTGTTATAATCGAAATGAGTGAATGAAATGGGTTGGCGGCAGTTGTGCCAAGTTTACTTGGTTACAATCTGACGGCAAAACATTTTTGAGCGAATGAGATTATATGGTGAAAGCCATATTGTTGGAACTGATGAATTGAAAATTTAAACACACAATATACAACTGAGTATATTGTCTAGGTACCATGAGCGAGAGGGTCACACCCGTTCCCATCCCGAACACGGAAGTTAAGCCTCTTAGCGCCGATGATAGCAGCAATGCAAAAGTAGGCCGGTGCCTGGACTATATACTCAGTTTTTTTGTTGCCAGAACGTAGATAAAAAACGGATTTTGTATTATTGACAAAGTCCGTTTTTTGTGCTATATTATTTTGTTCGTTGACAAATATCAGCCTTGCTATTTTGGCAGTTTGTGCTGATCAGAAAACTATAACAGGCACCCCAGGAGGGTCTATGAGCAAAAAGGTTTTGCCCGCTGGAATCCTCAAGGCGGTTCCTGCAGATTTCATTGTCCAAGAGATTGCTCGGGGTCGGAACGGTAATCCGTTTATCACCGAGTTGTCTCTGGAGTCAATCATTGAGGGTTACGATTCGCGTTTCCCCGTGACTGTCTTCTGCATGTCCAAAGTTCGGTGGGAAACCAAGCGTGCGCTTCGAGAGGTTGCACGCTTGCTCGGTGTTCCCCAGCAGAACGTGTGCTGCCAGGGTTTGAAGGACAAGCACGGGTACACGTCGCAGCTCATCAGTGTCCGTGGTCCGTTTCGTGAAGGTTTCTGGCATAAGGACATTGCCTTGGAGCAGTTGTATGGCCAATGGGATGACCTGCAGCGGGGAAAGAACTGGGGCAACCAGTTCACCATCAACATCCGTTCCGATGCCACTGCCACCGATCTGAATCTGGAGGCCGTAGAAGAATTTCTCAATGTCTTCGGCTCTCAGCGTTTGGGAGAGCCAGGCAGCCATGAGATTGGTCGTCTTCTGCTCGAAGGTCAGTTCGACGAAGCTGTCCGGATGTTGCTGGACGGACGCATGAGCGCCAAAGATCTGATTGAGGCCAGGAAGGCTTCCGGAGGTTCTTGGGTGGATGCATTGCTCCACAGCAGCTACCGCCACTACTTTCGATTTGAAGTAGGTAAGTGGCAGAGCTACTTGTGGAACCAGCTTGCTCAAGAAGAGCTCGCTGCCGGCAAGGTTGCTGGACAGGATCAAAGGTTGCCCATGTGGCAGCCCGATGCAGCGGTGGTTGAAAGATACCGCCATCTGTGGAATCCTCCAGACAAGCTTCACCCGGAGGCTATGCAGGAGTTGGATAGGCAACGGCGACCAGTGCTCGCTCGCGCGGAAAACTTCCAGGCCAAACATAGGAACGGTGTTTGGCGGCTCTCCTTTGCTCTTCGGCCGAGCGTTTACGCGACGGTTGCCCTGTCTCAACTCTTCCAGCTGGAGGAGAAGCACGAGCACCGGTAGTTACCAGGTTGAGTTGTGGCCAACAGCTACAGCTCACGCACAGAGTCCACCATAGAAATATGGGCGTAAGGACTCTTTTTTTATTTTTAAGTTGAATGAGGGAAAAGAAAATAAACTTTTTTTTCCGAGTGAATGAAGAAAATACCCTAGTATTAACGACCCCCGCTTAGCGGGGTGTCAGTTAACAATCCGCCGAGTGTGCGGGTGCCACACCTGCCCGAATGACTGAGGTCATTCAGTCGGGCGGGGAGCCGAATGGGTGTGCGAAGGAGTGAGAGGCGGATAGATAGATTTGTTTTTTAATAATTATCTAGGTAAATAATCAAGTTAAGCTGGAACCACTTTGTTAATAACTTCGTTAGAACTTAGATAGCCCAGACACTTCCTCGGCCGGTTGTTCAGCTTCTC